>PJTQ01000493.1_pt1 | contig 20982 bp, 14 predicted proteins | sample 1512231 | NCBI WGS metagenome assembly PJTQ01 (sample SAMN08177688, study PRJNA422409) | Soil metagenome, whole genome shotgun sequencing project. | isolation source: Soil (3) enriched on wood chips | place: USA: Madison | collected 2015-01-15 | reverse complement strand
CACCCATTTATGACGTAACAGAAAACCAAAACTCTGGGCGTATTTGTACGTTACGGCATTAAATCCGGCATTAAAAGCATCAAAAAATCGCTGGGCAAAATTTTTCTTTTGTTTTTTGTCGTTTTTATGTTCTTTCAAGAATAATGCACACAAAGCAGGGCTGAGTGTAAGTGCATTGACCGCTGAAATTATAATCGCAACAATCAACGTGATACCGAACTGCTGATAAAAGACCCCCGTAGGCCCCTGTATAAATGTAACCGGAATAAATACGGCGGCCATTACCAATGTGATGGATACAATGGCTCCTGAAATCTCACTCATGGTACTGATGGCCGCCTCTTTCCCTGCCAGATGGGTTTTTTCCATCTTGGCATGGACGGCCTCGACGACGACAATCGCGTCATCGACGACAATACCAATGGCCAGAACCAAAGCAAATAAAGTGAGCAGGTTGAGTGAGAACCCAAACAAATTGAGAAAGAAAAATGTCCCGATGATGGAAACCGGCACTGCTATCATAGGCACCAAAGTTGAGCGGAAATCCTGTAAGAATATGAATACGACAATAAATACCAATATAAAGGCTTCAATCAGGGTGGTAATCACTTTATTGATAGAAGCGTCCAGGAATTGATTGGTATCAAAAAGGATTTTATAATTCATTCCTTCGGGAAGGTTTGTAGATAATTCGTCCAGTTTATCTCTTAAGGCAAGGATAATTTCTTGCGCGTTGGATCCTGGCGTTTGGTAAATGACCATAGCTACCGCAGGGTGGCCGTTCATTTTGGATTCTCCCACATAACTTTGGGCTCCCATTTCAATTTTCGCTACATCTTTCAGGTAAAGGATTTGGCCATTGTCCAAAGATTTGATAACAATATTTTTATATTGATCCTCTGATCTGTATTTGCCGCTATAACGAATTACATACTGAAAAGTCTCGCCATTGTTTTCACCAAATTGACCGGCAGCTGCTTCCAGACTTTGTTCATTTATCGCGCTTGTAATATCTGAAGGAACCAATCCATAGCTGGCCATTTTGGCAGGATCAAGCCATACACGCATTGAATAATTCCTGCTTCCGAAAACGTTAGCGTCTCCAACCCCATTTACACGTTTCAATTCTGGAACTATATTGATATTCATATAGTTTTGAACGTATGTACGGTCAATATTTTCATTTTCCGAATAAAACGAAACAAACATCAGCGCACTTGTTTGTTGTTTTTGCGTTACAACTCCCGATCTTGTCACCTCAGCCGGTAAAAGGGGAGTAGCACGAGCTACACGATTCTGAACGTTTACAGAGGCAATATCTGGGTCAATACCTTGTTTAAAAAAGACTTGAATTTGGGCGGTACCATTATTTGTTGCCGTAGAACTGATGTAATCCATTCCCTCTACACCATTGACTTGTTCTTCAATGGGAATGATGACACTTTCCAAGACAGTTTGCGCATTGGCTCCGGGATAACTTGCACTGATTTGTACAGTGGGAGGGGCGATCTCAGGATACTGTGTAACGGGTAAAGTGGTTAAACCCAAAATACCTAAAATGACTATAATAATTGAAATTACAGTGGAAAGAACGGGTCTTTCTATAAATGTTTTTAACATAATTTACGTTCTTTTTACATGATGGGTTTTAATTGAATGATGGAATCAAAATCCACTTTTTGTTCTTTGATAGGTGCTTGATTTCTCAATTTTCCGATTCCCTGTGCTACCACAATTTCTCCTTTTTTCAATCCGGATTTTACAATTGCGATATTGTTTATACGGTCTTCAACTTCAATTGGCGTACTATAAACAGTATCTTTTCTTACGGTATAAACATAAATGATACCTTGTTGTTCATAAGTTGAATTTTCAGGAACAGCCAAGACATTGGTATATTGTTTTGGAATCCGAATAGATCCGCTATTTCCGTTGCTTAACAATCGATTGTCATTTTTAAACATGGCACGGAATTGAATGGTTCCTGTTTGAGGATTAATTTGACCGGTAACAGTTTGAATTTTCCCTTTTTCGCTGTAAGTATCGCCATTTGCCAAAATCAATTCTACTTCTGGCATATTGTTTAGTTTTTCTTTTACTGTTGTACCCTCGGCTTCTGAAAGAAAGTCCAAATAATCTGATTCATTCATTGAAAAATAAGCATAAACTTCTCCGGTTTCAGAAACATTGGTAATAGGCGTCTGGTCAGTTGGTCCCACCAAACTACCTTCTCTGAAATTGATGGCTCCCACAATACCCGAAATAGGACTTTTTACCATTGAAAAATCAATATTGGCTTGTATTCCGCTATAATTGGCTTGTGCTTGCTGGTAGCTGGCTCTTGCTTGTGCTAATTGACTTTGGGCACGTGAAAGATTTGCTTTGGCAGTTTCCAATTGTACATTGCTTATGATTTTCTTATCTACCAATGGAACTAATTTGTCCACTTCAACTTGGGCCGCGTTTACAGAGGCCTGTGCTGCGCTAATGTTTGCCTGCGCCGCATTGATACCAGATTTGGCTGCATTTGCGTCTTGTGAAAGGACATTGGTCTCCAGTCTGAAAAGCGTTTGCCCTTTATGTACAACCTGCCCTTCGTCAACATAAACTTCCCGGATGTAACCGGAAATTTTGGCACGGATTGCGTTGTTGACTTTTCCTTCAATGTTGACCGGGTAAGAGCGATAACCTGTCAAATCTTTCGTTACTACTTCCACAACCGGAAGAGTAGGAGGTGGTGCTACATGTTGCTCCGATTGATTATTACAAGACGTGAGCATAAGTAGGGCAAGAAATGAAACTGCAATAATGTTTGTTTTCATAAAAAATCTTTATGTGTTTTGTGTGAGTGATTCTAATTTTGATATGGTAATTGATAATTGCTTGACAGCATTGTCCAAATGTTCTATATAGATTTCTGCTTTTTGAATACTGATTTCATTTGGATCATCAAGTTTTTCCTTTTTGTAACATTTTAACTTTTCAGACAATTGTTTTTCATGCAACAACATATCATGGATTTTTTGAAGCCGCATGACCACATTTCCGGAAGATATCCTGTACAATCTCTTTCGGTTATCTATTTTAGTGAAATATTCTATGTATTTCAGTTGCGTGAGGAAGCTTAAGCTGTTTGAAACAGAACTTTTGCTCGCATTGAAAACCTCTACAATTTCGTCAAAAGTTATACCCTCGCGTTTGCAGTCCAATAGCAAGTAAGAAAATATTTTACTTGTCAAAGGAGGGAAATTGTAAACACTCTCATAATAACTTGAGAAATCTTCAATTAATTCAATTTTGCTTTCGTTCATTTAGGAGTTAAAATTTTTACAAAATTATAGTTTGTTCGGTAAATACAAAACAAATTGAATTAAATTTAATGTTAAATTATGAAAGAAGGTTATTTTGTGTTTCTTAACATACGTCAATTTAGGATAAATTCAATGTGGGTACCTTTGTGAAAACTTTAAAATATATCATTATGTCAGTAAAATGGAATTTAGATACGAGCCACTCAGAGGCTCAGTTCAAAGTAAAGCACATGGTCATTTCAACTGTGTCGGGAGAATTTTTGGATTTTAACGCTTCGGCAGAATCAGATGACGAAAAATTTACCAATGCGAAGTTTGATTTTTCGGCAAAGGTCAATTCAATTAATACAAAAAATCCGCAAAGAGATGAACATTTGGTAGGAGAAGACTTTTTTGATGCGGCCGGCCACCCTGAATTGGTATTCAAAGGGAATGAATTTGATGGCGAAAGCATCAAAGGAGAACTGACTCTAAAAGGCATAACAAAACCTGTAACACTGAATGCCGATTTTGGGGGTGTAATCAAGGATCCCTATGGGAATCAACGTGCAGGATTTGAATTAACAGGAGAAATTAACCGCAAAGATTTCGGCTTAAATTGGCAGGCTACAACAGAAGCGGGCGGACTGGTTGTTTCAGATAAAGTAAAATTATTTGTAAATTTGGAGTTTATAAAGCAATAAGCGAAATAACTATCACACAATTACCACCTTGTTCCGAAAGGAGCAAGGTTTTTTATTTTAGCACACAATCCTTGATTTAAAACCGCGTCAAGATTCCAAAATGAATTTTGGAATTTTTGAAATCAAAGCTTGTGTCGGACTGTTTGCCCACGGCATAACTCAAATTGAAAACGCCCAGCTGGGTAAGAAAAGAAATTCCGGCGCCTACGCCTAATAAATTTTCATTTAAATGGGTTGACTTGTTTTCAATAAAAGCATAATCGCCAAATGCGGATACATAAAAACCATCATTGGGCATAAAGCGGTATTCAAGACTGGTGATCCCATAAGCAGAAGCCGTAATGCTTTCTTCATTGAATCCGCGAATACTTCCAAATCCTCCAATCCTGTAAAGCTCATTTTCAGAATAAAAATCGCCGTCACTAAATAGCCCGTAACCATCAACCTGAAGCTTGAGCAAATGTTTCGGATACAGCTTGAAAATACGAAAGGCAGTTATACCTATTTCGTATTGGTTGGCATCTGTTTTTATAATTTCTTGCGTCGTGGGGTCTCTTTCCTCACTTTTTCTCTTTAAAGTTTTACCCAATAAGAACAGAGCAGATTTGCCTTCTAAAAGCCGGTTTGGAGTTGGCTGGATAAATTCATAGCTTACACCGAATCCATTTTTTTTGAAATCATCATAGAGCAATGCCATTTCCGGATATTCGTCCAGCACGAAATTTGAGGTTTCACTGCTGAAATTCAGTCCTATATTGGAATTTTGTGAAAGTTGATAAAACAATCTTTCCTCAATCTTTGTACTCACAAAAACACTATCTTTTCTGTAAAGGTTGAAATTGGTTTGTGTACCCAAAGGTGTACGTAAAATATAAGGAACGCGCACGTTAAGGTCGAGGGTAGTGCTTTTATCGGCTGTCCCAATCCAATTCAAACGAACTTTTTCCATTCCGTTAAAATTGTTATTGAGTTCTATTTTAACGTTTCCGTTTAACCTGAAATCTCCGTTTTCATCATTTCCAAACCCCAAAATTCCATCAAATAAATTTGATTTTACTTTTTTGACATAAAGATAAATGGTAGTGGAATCTGTATTGAATAAAGTCTGGGGAGGCCTGGCTTCTTCAATCAAGAGATTATAGCTCATCTTCTCTGAAATTTCTTTCAACTCCTGCTCATTATAAACTTTCCCCTTTTTTAAACCCAATCCGTGTTTGATATAACCCTTTGAAAGTTTTTTATAGCCTTCCACCTGTACTCCGTCGATTGTTCTGGACGCAAACAATTGTAAATCTAATTTAACTTTTGCTTCGCCATCTTTGAAGCCCAAAGGCGTGATTTTGATTTTTGTAAACGGATAACCCTTTTGGGCGTATTGGTCGTTCACTTTTTGAATCAGTGAATCAAGATTTTTCACGGCAAACCAATCTTTTTTTTGCTGAAACAAAGAATCATTTTTTACCCAAATGTTTTTGTACATTTTTCCTTTGTTGAGGTAAATGTCAACTCCTTTCAAAGAGTCAAGTGTTAAAGTATAATACCCGATTGTTTTTAAAGAATCAAGTGTTTTGATGACTGTAGAATCATTGAGCAATTTTTTATGGAAATCCAATTCATATCCATGTTTAGTGGATTTATAGTCATAGAAATTCAAGACAGAATCATTTTTTTCCTGTCCGAAAGCAGGAAGAATAAAAAGAATCACAAAAATTGAATAAATGAATTTCACTTTGGTAAAACGAAAAATCTCCTGACAAAGTACGGAATAAATGAATTCTTTTCATATAAAAACAAAACCCTCCGGAATGGAGGGTTTGTTTTACAGTATTTTAATCTAACTGATGAATTTTTTTGAAACAATTTCCCCATCGTCTGTTTGGACTCGGATAATGATGATTTGTTTCCCAAAAGAACTTGAATCCAACTGATAAGTTTTGGAATGGATCTCTGATTTTCTGAATAAACTTCTTCCGCTCAAATCAAACACGTCAATCGACAAGATTTGATAGTCTTTTGAAAGGATTTCAATTTTATCTTCATTTTTGTAAATCAGCACTTTATTTGTTGCAAAATCGTCTGTAGCCATGATTTCTTCATCTTCAAAGACGATTTCAAAACGGTTTTTAAATTCACCTGCCGCAGATTCAAATTCATAGCGGGAATCGGTCAAATCATGAACATTGTTCAGAAGGTTGTCTTTCAGATAAATCAGCTGCCCGTCTGAAAATAATCCATCAACATTAGTCAAAGAAATATTATATTTTCCATTTGTCAAAGCCTTGAATCCAAGCGGCACAACATCTGTATCTTGAAATGGCAATGCCCGACCTTGAATGGTGAAGTTCTGCTCGTCAATTATGCTGTAAATAGCGCTTCCGTCATAATTGAACATTTTTCCGTCAATCTGGTGGTCAACTCCCTGTGTGGCTCCATCCATGTAGCCTATCAGGATTTGGTTGAGAGCCGTATTATTTCCGTCTGAAAGATTCAACCAGAACCGGTGTTTCTCCACCTGATTTGTTTTGAAGAAATCAGCAGGATTAGCCGTTCTCATAGAATTGTCAAATGAAACAGAAGCATCTGTGGTTTCCACAATGAAGCCTTGTCCTACGGCAATTATACCGGAAGGTTCTGCCCCTGCGTCGGCAACGGTACCTCCAAGTTCTGTGTAAGTCGCATAATTGTTCCCTACATATTCTCCGTCTACAAGTTCTGTATTGACCCAGAAATAAAGGGCAGCAATACCTGCATTTTCATCCATCAGCAAATCGGCATCTAAGTTAGATGGATAAGGGTTTCCGATGGAAGTGTAACTACCACTGTGGGTTGCTACGCTGGTATTTCCATTAAAAGGAACCCCTGTGAAAATACCGTTGTAAGCTGCCTCTACTGTAGAATCCCAAGTGTTAGGTGCACGGAACATATAACCCATGGCCGGGGTAAAGTCAGCGTTCGCGTCTGCTACAGCAACATAGCCTGAAGTTCCTTCATAAGTATAAATACGGTTTGGCAGTGTTTCAGGAGAGAAGGCCTGAAGGGTTTGCCCGAGAACCGGAGAAGACCATAGGGTATATTCTAAACGCACCATCGGGTCACTATCTTGCTCTACAGTTATGGCTCCGTAATTTTCTATATTTCCAATTTGAATCAGGTTTCCACCCTTTTTTACTATAAAATTTTCAGGAGTTCCTAAGTTGCTAACTGTACCATGGACTGTAAAATTAAATCCGTCAGGAATTTCCAAGCTTCCGTTTTCATTTATTTCTAATTCACATGCTTCTAAGTCAGAATTTAAAATTAAATTTCCATTGACAACAGCTTTGGTAGAAGAATCGGGTTCTCCATTGCTCCATGCTAAACCATCCCAAACAGTGGTTTCGGCACAACTGAAATCATCAGTTATAGAAATGTCATCCAAAACAATTCCGTATCCCCAGCCGTTTGTTCCTTCAAAGGCCAAGTAGTATTCTTGATTTGCATCAGGCAGAGACAATTCTACTTCTGTCCATTGATTGACATTCGTATTATAAACAGCTCCGGGTATTAAAGTCCAGGAAGCGGACGGAGATGATTTATAATATACACGAAGTTCGTTTTGCCCCCCGTCATATTCCTGATTGGCATACCAGAATGTCAATTTGGGTACAAGGACTTGGGATAAGTCCAATGGAGGAGAAACCAGCTTTGTAACATTCGCGGCAGGTGAATCATAAAAGAAAAGCACATTTTGTGTACCGTTATGAGAACTATTTACATTTCCGCCGGCAGCACCTGCTCCAAGCCCCCATAAAATATTTCCAATTACAGTTTCATTATACCAGCAATCCAGTGTGGAGCTATTGGTTTCAAAAGTTTCGATAAATGGAAAATCTGTAATAGCCGGACAAAGTGTAGAAAATGAAAGAACTTCTGATAATGCACTTTCGCCGTCATTGACTCCACAGTCCGTCTGAACATAGAAGTCATATTCTGTAGCGGAGCTAAGGTTATTAATTATAACTGACTCTGTATTTGTATTGCCCGATTGGATAGGTGAATCTGTCAGAGGATCTGCTCCTGATTCAAAAATGGTCCAGGTATAATGTTCAGAATTTGTAATACTTTCCCATTGAACCTGGGCAGAGTCACTCCCAACAAAACTCAAGTCCAAATTTCCCGGTGCCTCACAGGTAATTTCATTCCCAATGTAGAAATTATCAAATCCAACAAGCCAGTTTCCGTCGACCCAGTTTCCTGTAATTTTTATTTTAACATTATTTCCCGCGTAAGAAGATAAATCAAACTGAAAGGTTTTCCAACCGGCAATTCCGTCAGAAACAATCGTTTGTACGTCATTATAAGTCAAACCATCATTAGTAGATATGGCCACTATAAAATTACCTGCTCCGGGAGAAGGCGCTTCTCCGTAAGGCGCATCATAATTTGTAAACAGATAATCAAATGATAATTGGCTTCCTGATTCTATCTCGCCTACAGAAACAGTAGTGAAATTTTCAGTTGTAATTACCGAGCGGAAATTTTTATAAATCGTATTTGATTCCGCGCCGGGGATGCGTATTGTACTGCCTATCACAAAAGTATTTCGTGTCCAGCCCTCAGGAACCGAAAGTGATTCAAAGCTTTCTCCCCAAGGTAGGCTTTCGGCATTCTCATTAAGGAAATAATAAGATTGAACATTTGGACTTATTTCATTTAATAATTTAGTTGAAACAGTAGGAATTTCTCCATCTTCTGTAAAAAAAGACGAATACCGGTTAGAGTGCGCATCAATTGAAGTAGCGCTCAAAAACAATATACTGATAAAAAGCCACGAAAAATATGGTGCAAATAAGTTGAGATTTTTTTTCATATAGTCTAGGTTAAAACTTCATGCAAAAATATTGTGTTTAAGTGGATTAAAAAAATAAATTCAAAGTTGCCTCGAAGTATTTTAGTGGCCAATAAAGTCATCTAATTATAATTGGCTTAAAGATTGTACGCTATTTTTGTAGCAGAATCCATTTCCTTAAAAGTTTAAAACCCATGTCTATTTTTAATTTTGATAATTCTTACCAGACGCTATCCGAAAAATTTTACCGTGAAGTAAAGCCATTTCCGGCCCCGAAACCCGAATTGATTTTGCTAAACCGTGATTTGGAAAAGGATTTGGGGCTGGAAATTTCAGATGAAGAGGAGTTGACTTTGGTTTTGTCTGGAAATAAGATTGCCGATGGTTCCCAGCCCATTGCGCAGGCCTACGCCGGCCATCAGTTTGGGCACTTCACTATGCTGGGCGATGGACGAGCGGTATTATTAGGCGAACATATTACACCTTCCGGAAAACGATTCGATATTCAGCTGAAAGGAAGCGGTCAAACACCATTTTCCAGAAGAGGTGATGGTAAAGCATCGGTTAAACCTATGTTGCGTGAATATCTGATGAGCGAAGCGATGTATCATCTTAATATTCCGACCTCCAGAAGTTTGGCCGTCATCAAAACAGGCGACAAAGTGTACAGGGAAGCAGTAGAAAACGGTGCGGTTCTGACAAGGATTATGAGTTCTCATATTCGCGTAGGGACTTTTGAATATGCACGTTATTTTGGAGGAATTGAAGAGGTAAGAGAACTGATGAATTATACCATCAACCGGCATTTTCCCGAATTGAAACGATCTGAAAATCCTGCTTTGGCTTTGCTGGAAAAAGTCATGGATCTGCAGATGGATTTGGTGGTGAACTGGATGCGTGCCGGATTTATTCATGGCGTGATGAACACCGACAACACATCCATTTCCGGTGAAACTTTTGATTACGGTCCTTGTGCTTTTATGGGAAATTACAATCCCGATACGGTTTTCAGCTCGATTGATCGTGATGGACGTTATGCTTTTGGAAACCAGCCCAATATCATCAAATGGAACCTGGCGCGTTTCGCCGAAACGCTGATTCCTCTCATTGATCCCGATGAAAAAAAGGCCATCGAAATAGCATCGGAAAAAATCAATGAATTTGATGGGGAATTTACCCAAAAATGGTCGATGATGATGTTTGCCAAACTGGGAATTAACTCACCAGAAGAAGGCGATACTGAGTTGGCCGATGAATTATTAGGTTTGATGGAAATCCATCAGAAAGATTATACAAATACCTTTAGCTTTCTGCGGATTCCTGAAATATTTGATGAAAATAAGTTTTTACTGGATGAAAAATTTGAATCCTGGATGCAAAAATGGAAACAGAGAATAAAACGGAATGAAGGAGGGAAGAAGGAGGCTTTTGAGCTGATGAAGAAAAACAATCCAGTTTTGATTCCACGCAATTATTTTGTGGAAGAGACATTGGGAAAAGCAGAAAATGCGGATTTTTCACAATTTAATTTATGGCTGAAACTATTGAAATCGCCATACGATTTTCATCCTGAAATGAAAGAATTTCTTTATGCTCCCGAATCTTTTGATGTGAATTATCAGACATTCTGCGGTACATAATAAATACATGATAAATAGTGAATTATAATACCTTATTAAACTAATAATTTAATTATTTTTTCTTTAATCTTTAGAAATAAGGATAATGGATACACCTGAAGAATTTATTTTTTTGGCCAATTCAGAATTTAATCTATACCTTTGTCTTTCCTTATTGAGAAAGGTGGAGGGATTAGGCCCTGTGAAACCTTAGCAACCCGTTGAGTCGGGTGCTACATCCTATCTCGCTTCAAGCGGGAAAAGATAAGGGAAGATTTACTTCACATATTTCTTTCAATAAGGTCAGATAAATCATTAACCACGAAATTCGAATTTTGAATTTCGAACTTCGAAATGCGTAAAAAAAATGAATTTGACCGAAATTATTCAAAACAGAATTTTGATTCTCGATGGCGCCATGGGAACCATGATCCAGCGGCATCAGTTCACCGAAGAAGATTATCGGGGTGAGGGCTTCAAAGATTTTCATCAGTCACTGAAAGGAAATAACGATTTGCTGTCTCTCACCCAGCCTGAAGTCATCAAACAAATCCATCTGGACTATCTGAAAGCCGGAGCCGACATTCTTGAAACCAATACTTTCAATGCCAATCGGATTTCCATGATCGATTACGATATGGTTGATTTAGTGGACGAATTAAATATTGCTTCTGCGAAATTAGCCTTGGAAGCCGCGGAAGAATTCACCCGGCAAAATCCCGATAAACCTCGGTTTGTAGCAGGTTCTCTGGGGCCCACGAACCGAACAGCCTCGATTTCACCCGATGTCAATGACCCGGCTTTCCGAAATGTGGATTTCGACGAATTGGTGGCCACTTACAAGGAACAAACCATTGCGCTTTTAAAAACGGGTGTACATGCCATTTTAGTAGAAACGATTTTTGATACCTTGAATGCCAAAGCGGCTTTTTTTGGGGTAATGGAAGCGATGGATGAAACCGGAATTCAGGTTCCTTTGATGGCTTCCGGAACGATTACCGATAAAAGCGGAAGAACTTTATCCGGACAAACCACCGAAGCCTTTCTCATTTCACTTTCGCACATTCCTTTGTTGAGCATCGGGCTGAATTGCGCTTTGGGTGCGACCGATATGATCCCGTATGTGGAAACATTGTCCGATCATTCACCATTTTATGTAAGTGTTTATCCGAATGCCGGACTGCCCAACGCTTTTGGCGGATACGACGAATCACCCGAAATCATGCTAGAAAATGTCAAACCGATGATTGAAAACGGTTGGGTCAATATCATCGGTGGCTGTTGCGGTACGACGCCGGAACACATCAAAGCCATTGCGGATTTTGTAAAAGATTTTCAACCGAGAAAATTGCCGGAATTAGTTTAATAAAATATAGACCTCACAGGTTTTTCCTTCGACTCCGCTCAGGACAGGAAAAACCTGTGAGGTCTGAATAGACGATAAACAATACATTGTACTTTTTACATCATACTTAATACAATAAGTAAAAATGAGTTTAAAACTAACCTTAAGCGGTCTTGAGCCGCTCTACATACGGGATAATTCGAACTTTGTAAACGTTGGGGAACGTACCAATGTGACGGGATCCAAACGTTTTTTGAGTTTGATCAAGTCCGATGATTATGAAGCGGCATTACAAATTGCCCGCGATCAGGTCGATGGGGGGGCGCAGGTCATCGATATCAATATGGATGAAGGAATGCTGGACGGTAAGGAAGCTATGGTTCGTTTTCTTCGGTTGATTGCTGCCGAGCCCGACATATCCAAAGTCCCGATTATGATCGATTCTTCCAAATGGGAAATATTGGAAGCAGGTTTGAAAAACGTACAGGGAAAAGCCATCGTCAATTCCATCAGTCTGAAAGAAGGGGAAAAAGAGTTCATTGAACACGCAAAAAAAATCCGCCGGTATGGAGCAGCGGCCATTATCATGGCTTTTGATGAAGACGGACAGGCCGATAACCTCAAACGAAGAATTGAAATCTGTCAACGTTCGTATGATATTCTGATCAACCAGGTCGGATTCCCTAAGCAGGACATCATATTTGACGTCAATATTTTTCCTTTGGCAACCGGAATGGAGGAACACCGCCGGAATGCACTGGACTTTTTTGAAGCAACCAAATGGATCAAAGAAAACCTTCCGGGTGCATTGGTGAGCGGTGGTGTGAGCAATGCTTCTTTTTCGTTTCGGGGAAATAATCTGGTTCGCGAAGCCATTCATTCGGTTTTCCTTTACCATGGAATCAAATACGGAATGGATATGGGCATCGTCAATCCGGAAATGCTGGAGATTTATGACAATATTCCCAAAGATTTATTGGAATTGGTGGAAGATGTCGTTTTGGACAGGAGGGAAGAAGCCACCGAAAGATTGATCGAATATGCCGAAAATGTAAAAGGTGAAGCCAAATCCAAAAAGAAAGATGATGAATGGCGGAACTGGTTATTGGAAAAACGAATTGAACATTCGCTGGTAAAAGGAATTACCGAATTCATAGAAGAAGATACCGCTGAAGCTTTGGCGAAAATTGTGTCGCCTTTAAAAGTTATCGAAGGTCCTTTGATGGATGGAATGAATGTAGTAGGGGATTTGTTCGGAAGTGGGAAGATGTTCCTGCCGCAAGTAGTCAAATCGGCGCGTGTAATGAAAAAAGCGGTGGCTTATCTTACGCCTTATCTGGAAGAAGAAAAACGAAGAAACAAAACCGATAAACCTGCCGCAAAGGTATTGATGGCCACGGTGAAAGGGGATGTTCACGATATTGGAAAAAACATTGTTTCGGTGGTTTTAAGCTGTAATGGTTTTGAAATCAAAGATTTGGGAGTAATGGTTCCGGCAGAGAAAATTCTGGAAACTGCTATTGCGGAAAAAGTCGATATGATCGGGTTAAGCGGATTGATTACGCCATCGCTTGATGAAATGGTGCATGTTGCCCGCGAAATGAAACGCCGGAACATGAATTTGCCTTTACTGATTGGCGGTGCAACAACTTCCAAAGCGCATACAGCGGTAAAAATCGCGCCGGAGTATCCCTCTGTCATTCACATCCTGGACGCTTCACGTTCGGTTCCGATTGCTTCCAAATTAATCGGGGAGGGGCAAAATGAATTTCTGGTCGAAACGCACAAGGAATACGATAAAATCCGGGACGGATTTCTGTCAAGGACAGTGAAAAAGGAATTTTTAACGATTGATGAAGCACGTGAAAATAAATTAAAAGTTGATTTTGAGGTAAATATGCCTGTTAAACCTAATCAGTTAGGCGTGTTTACACATCAGGCAACAGTATCTGAACTAAAAGATTTTATCGACTGGACACCTTATTTCAAAACATGGGAACTGCATGGTAAATTCCCTGATCTGTTGGAAGATGAATTGATCGGAACCGAAGCAAAAAAATTATACGATGATACTTTGGAAATGTTGGATTGGATTGAAACCCAAAGCATTGCAAAGCCAAAAGCGATTTTTGGGCTTTTCAGAGCCAATACGGTAGAGGATGATACGATTGAACTGTATGATGAAACCGGGGCAAAAATCAATCAATTCATTTCGTTGCGCCAGCAATCCAAAAAATCCAAAAATCTTCCGAATCATTCCTTGGCAGATTTTGTTGCACCCAAAGATTCGGGTATTGAAGATTATGCGGGTTGTTTTGTGGTAACGGCCGGACAGGAAATTTCAGATTTCGCCAAAAGTTTTGAGGAAAAGAATGATGATTACAGTTCGATTATGGTCAAAGCATTGGCCGACCGTTTTGCGGAGGCATATGCGGAATTTTTGCATAAAAAAGTAAGAACGGAATTTTGGGGGTACAGTTCCGATGAAAATTTAGACAATGAAGATTTGATTAAAGAAGTTTATAAGGGAATACGTCCGGCACCGGGATATCCGGCTTGTCCCGATCATCTGGAAAAGCTCACGATCTGGGAATTGCTCAAAGCCGATGAAGAGATAGGTGTAATCTTGACCGAATCACTGGCTATGTATCCGGTTTCATCGGTTTCAGGTTATTATTTCGGTCATCCCGAATCCAAGTATTTTGGTGTAGGGAAAATCAAATTAGATCAGGTGGAAGATTTCGCGCGGAAAAAAAATATTGATTTGGAATTGGCAGAAAAGTGGCTGTCGCCTAATTTAGCTTAAGCTTCTTATTAAAAGGGAAGTAGGATCGTATAGAATTAAAAGGAATTATTTTTAACATTAAGTATTTTTACTGAATTAAATTTGAATTAAAACTTGTTAAGGAATGATAATTATTTAAGGCTTGTGTACTTTGTAAAACCTTGTGTGCTTTGTGGTTAAACAACCATTTGAGTTCTTAATTCAACTTATTGATACTTAACCAATCTTAATGAAAAATGCGTTTTGAGAATTAATACTTAATGTTTAAATCATAAAGAGCGAACTTCGAACTTCGCAAAAAGAAAAAAATATGAAAACATCACAACTCTCTGAAAATCTGAAAGGATCGGCCATCATCAAATTGGCAGGTGAAGTAAAAGCTTTGCAGGCGCAAGGCGAGAAGATTTACAATCTCACCATCGGTGATTTCGATTCCCAAATTTTCCCTATTCCCGAAAAACTGAAATCATTGATTATTGAAGCTTATCAAGACGATTTTACCAATTATCCGATGGGCAACGGCGAAGCCGCGCTTCGGAAATCGGTTTCTGATTATTTGAATAAAAATCTGGGATTGAATTATTCCGAAAACGAAATCCTGATTTCCGGTGGGGCGCGTCCTTTGATTTATGCGGTTTATCAGACCATTTTGGATTTGGACGATACGGTTTTGTATCCGACGCCTTCCTGGAACAATGATGCTTATACTTATCTGGCCAGGAATAAGGAAATTATAGTGGAAGCGAAGCCGGAAAATAAATTTATGCCAACGGCTGAAGAAATTGCGCCACATATACAAAAAGCTAACCTGATTGCGGTTTGTTCGCCATTGAATCCGACTGGAACTACATTTGAAAAGGAGGAATTGGAAAAAATATGTAATTTAATTATTACTGAAAATGAACGTCGAAATAAATTAAACATCAAGCCATTATATTTGTTGTATGACCAGATCTATTGGCAATTGACCTATGGAGAAACGGTTCATTACAACCCGGTTTCGCTGACTCCGGAAATGCGGGATTATACAATATTTATCGACGGGATTTCCAAGGTATTTGCTTCAACAGGTGTCCGTGTCGGATGGGCATTCGGGCCGGTGGATATCATCAACAAAATGAAAGATATTTTGAGTCATATTGGTGCCTGGGCACCCAAGCCGGAACAGATTGCAACGGCAAAATATCTAGAAAAGACAGAAGAAGTAAAAAGTTATCTTAAACATATAAAATCGGAACTTTCTTATCGTTTAGATGAATTTTATAAAGGTTTCAGGCAGCTGAGAGAGGAAGGTTTTCTGGTGGATGTAATCAAACCCGAAGCCGCACTTTATCTGACAGTGAAATTTGATTTGATCGGAAAAGAAACAAAATCCGGCGAAAAACTAAATTCTGTTCAGAATATTACGGGTTATTTGCTCAATGAGGCAAATGTAGCTTTGGTTCCTTTTTATGCCTTTGGCGCTTCCGGAGATTCTACCTGGTACCGGTTATCGGTGGGAACGACTTCTAAATCAGATATTTCTGAAATTTTGTCGAATTTAAAGAATGCTTTGGGAAATTTGAAATGAACTCACAGTGTTCTTTGCTATGAAAAAAATAAAACCACCAAGTGCACGGAGAAGACACAAAGGTTCACAAAGATTAAAATAAATAGAAGCGAATTTTGAGCTTCGAAATTCGCAAAACGAAAATTAATTAAAATGATAAATTGCCCTTAGTGTAAAACTTTGTGTTCCTTGTGGTGAGTATTTTAACCACAAAGTACACATCCGCCAAGGTGGACGCAAAGAGCCCAAAGAAAAAGAATAAATAAAATCTAACACCCAACATCAATCATCCAACATCCAACGAATGAAAATAACTGAACACTACAAAAACGCAGAAAAAAATAAGAAACCGGCTTTTTCGGTAGAGATTTTACCTCCGACAAAGGGAAATAATATTCAGCATATTTTTGATACGCTTGATCCGCTGGTGGAATTTGATCCGGCATTTATTGATGTAACCTATCATCGGGAAGAATATGTCTACAAAAAACATCCGAATGGTTTGCTGGAAAGGAAAAGCGTACGGAAAAGACCCGGAACGGTTGCCATTTGTGCTGCGATTCAGAATCATTATAAAGTAGATGCGGTACCTCACATCATTTGTGGTGGATTTGACAAAGAAGATACGGAAAACGCATTGATAGAACTGAACTTTCTGGGAATTGACAATCTTTTGGTTTTACGTGGTGATCCGGTCAAAACTGAAACAACTTTTATGGCAGAACCGAATGGACATCGGTATGCCTCGGAATTGTTGGAGCAGATTGTCAACCTGAATCAGGGAAAATATTTGGATGATGATTTGCAAAACAGTTCTAAAACCAATTTCTGCATTGGCGTAGCTGGTTATCCGGAAAAACATTTTGAAGCGCCCAATCTGAACATCGATTTGAATTATCTGAAAAGAAAAGTGGAGTTGGGTGCGGACTATATTGTGACTCAAATGTTTTTTGACAATCAAAAATTCTTTGAATTTGTGGAGAAATGCCGAAAATGTGGGATTGAAGTGCCGATTATCCCCGGGATAAAACCTCTTACCGCACAAGCGCAGATTGTTTCGATTCCCAAAACTTTTCATGTGGATTTACCAGATGAACTGGCAGATGAACTGGTGAAAGCCCAAGACAATAAGCAAGTGAAAGAGATAGGAGTGGAGTGGACGATTCAGCAATGTAAAGAATTGATTGAAAACGGAATTCCTTTGCTTCATTTTTACACAATGAGCAAGTCCGATGTGGTAGTAAAGATTTTGAAAGAAATTCTTTAAAGGATTTAGAATTTATACCTCAACTGCACAATAAAATACCGTCCCAAAACCTCTTTGGTGTTGATGATGGTTTGGTTATTCACTGCGTCAAAACTTGAATTCACGATTGTTTCATTCCCCAGTAAATTCCCACCCAGCAAGGTCAGGTAAGTACTTTTTGCGATATGATAGCGAAGCGAAGCATTGAGTGCCTGGTTTTCGTTGATCAATTCGTTTTCCTGGTACTGGATTCTGTAGGAATAATCGGATTGGAACAGGAATTTGTCTGAAATCGACCAGGCGAATTTTCCGAATGGTCTCCAGGTTGTAAATTTATTGTCAGTCAGGGATTTGAAATCACTTTGCAGATAATTTAATCCCAAATCAAATTCGACTTTCTTTTTGATTTTGAATTTATTGGTCAAAGTATAATTCTGAATCAAAGAAGTATTGTTGACCAAATCTGAATTGATGGTCGTAAAATAGTCGGAATGATTGAGGTTGGCGTTAGCAAAAAGTGAATAATACCTGGAAAAACGTTTGCTCCCACCAAAATAAACCGTGAGAGATTTATCATCTTCCGGATTGTTTATCACAGAATTGACCTGAGGAAAAGCACCTAAATTGGACGAATTCTGAACATTGTCTATACTTTGGTTGTAAGTGGCCCCCATATAGAAGTTTAAAAAGTTGAACGAATTAAAATAGCCATAACGTAAAGTCGCGGTATGATACAGGGATTCCCTCAACCCCAGAAATCCTTTGTAAACCGAATAATAATTTTGCACTTCATAGCCGTTGGACAAATCGGTCAAATTCGGAAGTTTATATTCCTGAAGATAACTCAGATTGATATTTTGTGAATTATTGATTTTGATTTCGGCATTAATGTGCGGGATTATTTTTGTGAAATCCAACGTATGTTCGCCCGCTATGACATTTGTTTTTTCACTGAAATTGTGCAGACCTGCTCCAACGTCAATTTTTAGAATCCCAAATTTTTTGGTGTAAGTCAAATCGGCATATAATTCGGTGAAATTAAAATCGGAATCGGTTTGAAATAAATCTTGTGTAATCAATGAATTGCCTTCATAAATAGTATTTTCAAGGTTTTGCCAACTGAAATTTGAGCCCGCTTTCAAACGAAGATTGCTGGTATTGGTCAGCAAATGATTGTAAATTCCATAAACTTGTAAATTTTGGGTATTGAGTTCTTTGTTTTGACGTAAATTGAAGAAATTGACACTGTCAATCATGAGTGGAATCAAATCAGAATTGATGAACAAATCCGGACGGTCATTGGATAATTGATGTCTGACATAAATTCCCAAATTATGGTCACGGCCTATTTTCCTGATGTAAGATAAATTTTGTCTTAAACTGAAACTTGTTTTGTCAGCCAGATTATCACGTCCGCCGGTAGAAACATCATCCAAATAAGTATTGGCAAACTGTTTGTCTTCATTTTCCAGATAATTAAAATTCACCCGGTATTTGATTTGAGATTTGCCGTCGGGAGAATAATCAAGACGAATCCTGCCGAGAGTGGAAAGCAAGTGCTGGTCGTTCATTTGTTCATCCCGGAATGTCATTTCTCCAATTCTTTCCTGCGTTGATTTGAAATTCAAGTTATGATTATTAAACAACACAAAGCCGTTTGTGTAAAGTTTTTTATTGGGTTCATATCCAAAATGTAATGCACTCAGAAAAGCATTCATATCAGATGCGTCCTGAGCGGTTCCCAGTGATATACGGTTTTGTTCTTCCCGTAGAGAGAAACTGCTTCCTTCCTCCATTAGTTCAGACATTCCGCCCAAAAAGGCAAAATAATCCTCATAAGTAAAAACCTCCTTGCCATAAGTATTGTAATCGGTGATAAAAGTACCGTCTGTTTTCGGGCTGAAATAGAATAATTTTGTCTGAACATCTGAATGTTCATGCGCGTCACCACCCAAAGTAGCGTTTCCGAAAATCAAGCTTTTTTTATCCTCTTTTAATTCAATATTGAGCATGGCTTCTTCATCGTCAGAAAGAGAATTTGCAAATGGATTTTGTTTAAATTTCTTGTTCAACTGGATTTTGTCAATGGCATCTGCCGGGAGGTTTTTGGTCAGAAGTTTGGTATTTCCGCCCAACACTTCGCGGTCTCCAACTTTGATGGTTTTGATTTCTTTTCCCTCATAATATACCTTTCCATTTTCTACCTGCAATCCCGGAAGTTTTTTAAGTAAATCTTCCAGATTTTCATCAGCGGCAGTACGAAATGAATCTGCATCGTATTCAATCGTATCACCTTTTACGGTAATAGGTTGTTTGGCTTTGATAACAGCTTCCTGAAGTGAAATTGCACCTCTTTTCATTTTTAATTTAACCGATTTTGACTTGTCTACAGTGATATTTTCCGAATAAGATTCAAAATCAATATGCTCCACTTCTACATCGTAATTTTCACCACAAGGCAAATCCAAAACGAAATACCCATCAGTATCAGTAAAAGTAAACCCGGCTCCCTCGTTTTTGGAGTTAAACGCAGAAACCGATGCGTCAAAAACAGGCAAGCCAATGCTGTCACGGATTTCCCCGCGAAGCTTGCATGATTCCTGTGCGAAGGAAGTTATTGAAAATAAGACAATAACTGAGAAAAATAAAAGTTGAATTCGGGTCATTTAAGAGGACTTTAAATGATTAGTAAACCAAAAGTGTAAATTGTTACATAGAAATAAAATTCAGGCTGCAGATTTTTAATGGCAGTTACTCAATTTTTATCCACGCCGTCGTTGTGCATTTCCTTCCAGGTTTTTTGCATTTCTTCTAATTTCGCATCGTATTCTTCTTGTGTGATCTGCTCAAGCTTTTCAAATCTTTTTATTTTTGCCGATTTAGGATGAGGTTCAATTAATACGGCAATATAATGGACTTTGACTATATTTTGATTGCCATAATCATTGTATTCATCTGCTTCCAATATTAAGCCCGGAAGCCCCCAATATTGAGACGGCCCATTTTTATATGCCAATTTGGGGGCATACCACGCTTCAACTTTTGTGATGCTGTCATAAATGGCTGTGGCCTTTCTTACTTCATAGCCCATTACTTCCTTTTTCTCATTGGAGATTTTCCAATCAAGCGTTTTGAGTGAATCCCTGATTGCATACTTTTTATTTCCCAAATCGAATTCACCCAAGGTATATTGCTCCGGTATGTTTGCATAAAAATCATTACAAGCTGTAAATACAACACGCGCACCTCCTTTTTCTGTAGGTTGGTCATTTTTAATTCTTTCCTGCAATAAGAAAGAAAATTCATCTTTGTTAAATGTCATGACATGAATAGAGGGAATTTTGGAAGCCGCTTCATGAGCCCGCTCCATTTCGGCCATTTTTTGGGGATTGTTTTTATATCGTTCCAAATGGGGAGTAGAGTTTACATAACCTTCATAGGTTACGGAAACCAAGTCTTGTGCGAGAGAAACATTAAATACCGTTGAGCATGTTAAGAGTAAAAATAAAGTTTTGAATTTCATAATTTGTTAGGTTCTAAGTGATAAAGGTTAAATTTCTTTATGTAAAATAAATAAAATAAAAACCTCACACATCTATTTCAATCTGTGAGGTTT
>PJTQ01000488.1_pt1 | contig 21073 bp, 9 predicted proteins | sample 1512231 | NCBI WGS metagenome assembly PJTQ01 (sample SAMN08177688, study PRJNA422409) | Soil metagenome, whole genome shotgun sequencing project. | isolation source: Soil (3) enriched on wood chips | place: USA: Madison | collected 2015-01-15 | reverse complement strand
TTCTTAAATTTACCGTTCGGTGCGAATGAAGAAAAAACTATAAGTTTTTTCTGAAATTTGCGAGCGTAGCTCTATGGCCGAGCAGAGACGTTCAGGAACATTTAACAATGTTTACAAGTTTAACGGTAAAGAATTAGATGCAAACACAGGATTATATTACTATGGAGCAAGATACTATGACCCGAGGATAAGCAACTGGCTGTCTTTTAATCCCTTAGCAGAAAGTACGATGACACCATACCAGTATACCTATCAAAATCCTATTAATCTGATAGATCCGAGTGGGATGGTAGCTGAACCGCCTTCTACAGACATCAGAAAAAATAATGATGGCTCATATACTGTTGTTGGTGCATATGATGATGGAGATAATAATATATACTTAGTTGGAGCGGATGGAAAGAGAACAGGAGAAACAATAGGAACCACAATGAGTCCTACCGATTTTATGGGTACAAATGATAAGACAGGTACTTTTTCAGGTCATGCTGATGTCACATTTTGTTTAGATGATTTGACAGTTTCTGGTAGTGTAAAACCTAATGAACATACAACAGCAACAATAAATGGAGCTGATGCTCAAAGATTAGTAAATTGGGGGCAAGAATTATTTAGGGATGAAGTAGAGAGGCTTTCTCCATCATCATTTTATGGGAAATTAGAAATTCTTAGGAACATGTCTGCAAATAAGGCCTCATTAGATTTCAAAGAGAGTTTAGGATACGGTAAATATACTGCAATAAAAGCAGGTGTTACCTCAGATGGAAAACCAATTATTACTACTTTGAGAGCTGTTGGTAACATAACATTTGGAGCAAATATGCGGAATACCAAACCATACTTATTAGGAACATCTAATTGGTATTATGGCAAAGTAATGAAACAAGTGGGAGCTTATAATCAAAGTCAGAATAGTGGTAATGGGTACAACTCGGGCTTTCCTTACTTTGGGGAACATACATATTCAGGAGGCTATATATATTATGGATTTTTTGGTCAATTTTATAAAAAATGAAAATAGTTAGAATAATACCCTTAGTAATTATACTACAAAGTTGTTTCCCAAGTTTTGCCCCAAAAGAAGAAATAAAAAAGGAAATACAACAAGAGGACGTTTCACTGAAATGGATAGACGTTATCGGGACTTTAGACCAAGACTTTCCTGACTATGTTTCTATACAAAAAGGGAAACAAAAAGACACCATTTGCCAATCTCATAATATTGTAGACTTGAAAATGAAAGAAGATATTATTATAATCGGATTTTACGGGACTCCTGAAAGTTATACCGAACCTATTCATATACCAAAAGAAATGTTAGGTTACAAAATAGAAATAGATACAAGTTTTGTAAAGAGCCAATAAATGGGTAATGTTTCACATTTGGTATTACAAAGAAACCTAACTTTAAAACATTGTAAATCAGCTCATATTAAAATTTAAATTAAAATAATAAGGGTAGGGAAATCCGCTGGCAACGGTGCTTATTATTGTTAATGATCTTTCAATCTTTCTAATTCCTCTTTTTTACACATTTTTTTCAGACAGCACCTCTTTTCTTCTGTTCTTAACAAAATCACTTGGTCTTATTTTATTGATTTGATAAAAAACATTGGAGAAACTATATCGGGATTTGAATCCGGACTTTTCTGCTAAGGCTTCAATTGTCAAATTTAAATATTTATTATCATTATAAATCAAATGTGAGATATAGTCAATTCTTAATGTATTAATATACTGATTGAAATTCAACCCCTTGTGTTCATTAATAATTTGAGATAAATATGTAGTATTGGTTTTTAAGTTTTTAGCTAATTTGCTTAATGTCAGTCCTGGATCCAGAAATTTCTTTTGTTCTTCAAAGTTTATCAGTTTCGCCAAAATATCATTTGATATTTCTGAAACATAGCTATTGATCCTTTTTTCTTGATTAGCAATAGGTTGAGCAATTTTATCTTTTAAAATTAGATATTGTCTTCTAATCTTTCTTTCTCTTATACTCTTCCAATATATTATGATACATAGGAGGATTATCACAATAAACGCAGAGATTAAATAGATACTTTTTCGATAATTTTTGAGAGTTAATAATCTTTTTTCTTTTAATAAATTTTGCGTATCATAACCTCTTACTATTTTTTTTGAAATATATTTAAAATCATCTAAATAAAAATTATCAGCTTTCAGTAATTGTTTTACATAGTAAAGTTCTTCTTTTGCATTCTCTTTCTGTTTAGCATCTTCGATGAGAAACATATAAGTATTTCTGACTTCTGGAAGAATGAAATTTTCTTTATTGAAAACAGAATCTATTTTTTTGAAATATATTGTGCTATTATCTCTTTTATTAAGAGCCAGATAGTTTTTACCCAGATAAAAATAAATAAGAGAAGTTTGGGCAAAATCGTTAGACTCTTCCATAGCGGGAAGAGCTTTGTTTAAATATTTTAATGAAACATAATACGAGTTCTGGTCAAAATGCCTGATGCCTTCCCATTTAAAGAAATTACTTTGTTCCGATGAGAAATCTTCTGTAGATGGGGTATGATTCAATCCTACAATTAATAAAGAATCAACTTTATGAAAATTTCCTGTCTTATAATAACTATTGATTAACTGATGGATACAGTTTAAATATCCTTTTTGATAATTGTATATTAAATTAGGATGAAAGTTCTTATTCCGGTATCCGAGCTCAAAATAAGATAAGCATGGTTCCAGAATTTGTAGGGCTTCCTCATCATACCCTAAATATGACTTAACAACGGCTAACTGATAAGAAATTCTTTTCTTCAGGTAATCATCATTTGTTTTCAAAATATATTGATTGGCCAGCAAATATTCATTTAAGGCAAGTTTGTATTTTTTATAAATAAAAGAATATACACTTCCTTTGGCTAAAAAGGCTCTAGCAATAAGCGCATTTGCTTTTGATTCTTTTGCAGTTATAATAGCGCTATCAGCATATTTAAGTTTGTGATTTTTCGAATAATAGATAGCATCAATATATCCACTGGATAATTTTTTGAAATTATTTTCCTGTTTTGCTTTGCTAATGAACTTTTGAAGGAAAATAAAAGCTTTACAGCTATTTTCAGTGTATTGGCTATAATGCTCCCTTAAATCTTCATAAGATAGTTGAGATAAATTATTTTGTGCGGAAATCTTAAAGAAAAAGGAAATAAAGAGTATTACACAAAAAGAGAATCTCATAGAAATAGAAAATTGTTCTGTTCAAATATAACAAAATCCCTTATTCATTTACATTTCTTTAACAATAATAATTTAAAATCTTTTTAATAATTAATTGTCTGTTTAACAATCAATTATGGCGATAATATTATTGTGTTAATTTATAAAATAATACGTACGTTTTCTTTAATTGCCTCTTTAACTTCTTGTTTACTATCTATTTGTAATTGTAGATTTGAGAATAGTCTAAACAAATTAACTATGAAACAAATCGCTACAATTTTAATCATTTTTACTAGCATTGTTAGCTGTGAAACTGACGATGAATTATTCCATCAACACCAAGGTCAAATGGCTTCTCATGCCTCGATTGAGAATTATCAATTTTCAAATCATGTATCGAAGGATTCTTTAGAAAGTAATTATGATAAAGGAAGTGTTATACAAGATACAATTCCACCTAAAGATGTGATTTATTGGAAAGGTGAATAGAAAGCTTTTCCATTGCTTTATATAACTTATTATAATAAACAATCCTCGATTTAAAACTTTAAACTATGAAAAATACTTTATTCTCAATTCTGTCTTTATTCTTTATTTTCTCTCTTTCTCAAACAAATCAATTTCCAGTTGCTGGGGATGGTTGGTTTAATGGGAATCAAACAGGCACAAATAATTATGGTGTATTTAACTTTATGAATGGTGCAATTTTGGATTTCAATGGAATTACCAATCAAGGGAATCCGGGAGCAATAAAATTGCGTCACGCACCCAATATTGATTCAAAAAATACGACTTTAATGACATTAAGTCAAGGATATATTGACTTTATGGAAGATAATAATTCAACATTTGGAAATTGGCATCATGGATTAAATTTTTCAAGCAAATATGTGACCTTAAACAAGGGGGGCTTAGGCTTAATTGGTAATGATAATTCTTTTGAAAGAATGTTTTTTACTTTTGGAGATAAGCCTCAAATTAGTATAAAAGGAATCAATATTTTACCTAACGGCTTCACAGGAATAGGTACTTTAAATCCAACAGCAACCTTAGAAATTACAAGTTTACCCGAGGATAGTTCAAAAGAATTGGCTCCAGGCTATGGAAACAGTGGTTTACGGTTGACAAATTTAACTTCATCCAGTAATCCTACACCCAATGCTGCTCCAATAGGAGTGGATGCTACCGGAAAAGTTGTAAGAGTTGAAGGAAGCAGCTCTTCTGACAGAGCATGGCTAACCATAGGAAATAATGGGACAACAGCTTCAAACGCAACTTATGGTAATAATGTCAATAACAACTTTTTGGGAACCATAGACAACCAGCCTCTGGTAATAGCGACCAATAATAAAGAGAGAGTCAGGATCAGTACATCGGGGCGTCTGACATTTCATAATAATGATATATCACCAAATGCTGTAAATAACTTGTATATAGGAGGTGGAAATGAAGTAGTCATAGGTGCTAACAATTATGGAAATACTGCGATAGGTTTAGGTTCCTTACCAGCAGTGACTTCCGGAGGAAACAGAAATACTGCGGTTGGAAGCAATGCTCTCAGAAAAGGGACATCAGGAGATAATAATATAGGGATCGGTTACAATGCCGGAGCCAACCTGACTTCAGGTTCCAATAACATAATTATAGGGAGTAATCTGAATGCACCTATTTCTGCAAGTACCAGTAACCAATTGAACATTGGAGGTTGGATTTTTGGAAGAGGTGGTCAAATTGCTATTGGTAATTTCACGAATCTTTCCCAAGCATTTACGAACAATGAAGAATACCAACTTATCGTAAAAAGAGGAATCCGTACGGAAAAAGTAAGAGTGGACTTATCCCTCGTGAATAACTGGGCTGACTATGTATTTGAAGAAGATTATAAGTTAATGCCTATAGAGGAGTTGGAGAAATTTATCATAGGCAATAAACATCTTCCAAATATTCCCAAGGCTGAGCAACTTATTAAAAGTGGAATTGACATAGCTGAAATGGATGCCAAACTTTTGGAAAAAATTGAAGAGTTAACACTTTATAATATTAATCTATATAAAGAGAACAAAGAACTGAAAGAAGAAAATGAGAAACAGCAAATACTGTTGGATGAATTATTAAAAAGAGTTGAGCAGTTAGAGTCTACTAATTAATTCCCTAAAACTTAAGATCATGAAAAGATTATTAGAACAGGGAAAATTATTAATTCTTTTGGGATTGGCTTCCATCACGCTTGGGCAGACTCAAACAGAAAGGAGTGCAATTTCCCGAATTCTTAATCAGCAAAAGCTTGGAAATATTATTGACCAAGAGGAAAAAAGCGTGGACTTTCAACATAAAGAGGTTGAAAGGTTGAAAAAAGAAGGATATAAAGAGTTCATAGAAGATGAAGATGGTACATTTTCCCAGCTAATGGGAACAGATATATGGGGAAATCCGGTTTATTTACAGACAATGAATCAGAATGTTGTCAATACATTGGGAGCCGATGTGCTGCATTCAGGTTTTGATGGACTTAATTTAACAGGAAATCATATGGTCATAGGGTTGTGGGAAGCAAAAAACCCAAGACTTAATCACGAAATCTTGAGAGTTGGTTTTGGAACCCCCTATCAATCTCGGATAACTTATGACATTAATACACAGAGCTATACAACTTCAGGTAATGATACAAGGCATGCGACTTTAGTAGCCGGTACCTTGATTGGTAATCAAACCAATTCAGGATCATCTCACCAGTTGGATGTACGGGGAGTAGCCTATGAGGCAGACATTCATGCCTATGATTGGGCTCTTGCTATGTCTGAAATAGCCGCTGAGGCCTCATCCGGTTTGTTGGTAGCCAATACAAGTTATGGCTATAACGCTATTTATTTAGATAAAACTATATATGGAAAATATTCGGTTATATCCAGAGATTGGGATGCTGTAATGTGTGCTGCACCTTATTTACAGATTGTCCGTCCGGCAGGAAACACAAGAGATGATTCGCCTTACCTAGTTCCTCAGGTAAATGAAAAAGAGGGATTTGACTTGCTGGAAAGCAGTGGAGTTTCTAAAAATGTTCTTGTTGTCGGTGCATTCGATTTGGCCGATGCGGAACCTTCCGAAGAGAATCCTATTTATGATTTAAATGATATAGAGGTTCCTTATAGTAGCTGGGGGCCGACCGATGACGGAAGGATTAAACCCGATATAACCGCACACGGACACAATGTCCTTTCTTCATCTGAATCTTCAAACTATAGTTATTCTGCATGGAGTGGTACTTCCATGGCAACAGCAGGTGTTTCAGGTGCAATTACGTTACTGCAAGAGTATTATAATGAAAAATTTGGTCATTTATTGGATCCTCAGGAAATCCCTTATTTATGGTCATCTACTATTCGTGCGCTGATTATTCATACCGCTGATGAAGTGGGAAATCCGGGGCCCGATTACAAATATGGGTGGGGTGCTATGAATGCACTCTCCGCAGCAGAAATTATTGAAAAAAGAGGGCGGAGCACAATTATTCGTGAAGAGAATTTGCAAGATCATTCTGAATTCAAGCTAAATGTAGTTTCAAATGGTTATGAACCCCTGATCATTACTTTGGCTTGGACAGATCCGGAAGGTGAAGCAGATGAAGAAACCCCACCTTTGTTAGATAATACAGCATTAAAATTAGTTAATGATTTAGATGTTAAGTTGATACGTTTAGATTCCAATGGAGATTTAATAAATGACAATGTATTGCTGCCATGGAAAATGCTGGAAGCTACGAATTATGATGTAAATCTGCTTTCTGCTCCTGCTACTCGAGGGATCAACAATGTTGACAATGTAGAAAAAATAGAGCTCACTGTGGCAGACCTTCCTGAATATGGAGGGGTATATCAGATTGTGATTTCTCACAAGGGAGAACTTGTAGATAATTGTGTAGGGCAGGGTCAGAATTTTTCATTGATTGTTTCGGGTGTAGCTTTTTGTGAAGATACAATTCAACTTTTTCAGCACCAGGATGATATACTTACTGAAAATGGGGAAGAATTGCATTTGAAAGCAGATAATATTACAGCTTCAAATGTATTGGAACCGATTTCAAATCCCAATTCTGACGAAAACCTTGTAGAATATGAAGCTGCTTCATGGATTGAGCTAGTTGATCAGGATGATAATGGATTTACTGCTGAATATGGCTCGGATTTTCTGGCATATATAGATTGTCAGCTCGAAGTATCAAAAGCTTTTAGTAGCAGGGAGTTGGATTCAATGCGAAAAAGTCATATTGCTGATGAAAGTTTACCAATGGATGATGATATAATCATTTATCCCAATCCTGTTATCAACAACTTTCTCAATATACAATTCGAATTAGACGAAGCCTCCTCCGTAGAGGTATTGTTATATGACATTTTTGGGAATAAAATCCGACATATTCCCGCTGAAATATTTGAAAAAGGAAAACATAAACAGGTTTTGGATATGTATACCCTTCCTAAAGGAATATATATAGTAAAAGTTTTTACTCCTTCAGAAACCTATACTCGAAAAATTATTAAAAAATAACTGCCATGAATAAATTTCTCTTACTTCTTTTATTGATTATTTCACCCATTATATTTAGCCAGACTCCCGGTGGAGTAACGGGTGAAGATCTATGGTATAAAACAGATGAAAATACAGTAAGCAATAATGAGTTTACAGATTTCGGACCAAATCATTATGAGATTAACGGTAATGGTTCCATTGGATCAGAGTTATTTAATTTCAATCATAGCTTAGGTTTTCAGGGAGGCAATCTCAAATTTTCTTATTCGGTTGAAAACTTGAAAGTAGCTACTATTTTTACGGTTTATACAAATCCGGAAAATGAAAACTGGTCACTTATTCATTCTGAATGGATAACAGGAATAAACAATGGGGATGGGAACAATGAAAAAGAGTTTTCATATACTGCACAAAAATTAGTAAAAGAAGATTTTACTTTGGAGTATCCTGAAGACGGAGAACCGGCCAACGCCTTAGTCAATACGCTGAATTGGTTTGATTTTCATTCCGATCACATAAATAACAATACAGGTTCAGGAGGAGAGAGTAATGTATTTATTGGAAAGGCAAATGGCAATGCCGGTGCCTTCGGAGGATTTATCCCGGAGTTTATTATTTACAGAAAAGCGTTAAGCAAAGAGGAAAGGCAAAGAGTGGAGAGCTACCTGGCCATTAAATATGGTATTACACTAACTCCTGAGGTAAATTATTTTAACTCCGATTATGAAGAAATATGGGAAGAGGGAAATAATGCCATATTTGGAAACAGGATCTTAGCGATTGGTCGTGATGACACCTCGGGGCTCTATCAGAAACAGAGCGCCAGCAGTCATACAGAAAACCAAGAAATCATTCTGAATGTAGGAGAACTGACAGAAAACAATGATTTGAATACGTCAGAATTAAACCATAACCAATATATTTTTATTGGAGACAACAACCAGTCACAGGGAATCAGTGATAGCATAGATATTTCAGACTGGCAGTTACACCGAATAGAACGTAAATGGCTGGTTCATCCATATGGAGAAACGACGGATACAATCAAAACGGAATTGCGGTACAACGCTGCCCACTTGATTTCTAAAATACAACAGGACTATGAAGAGGAAGACTGGGAGGATATAACCGTTTGGCTGCTGATCGACCGGTCGGCAGATGAGCAGGCAGAATCCGGATTTGATCTGCAACAATGTGAAGCTTATATGATCGACAATATTGAGGATGACCATATTGTCTATTATGAAAGGTTTTGGGATGAGGATGCCAATGGATTTGACCAGTTCACGTTTGCGGTGGGGCCGAAAATGCTGGTTGACTTTACTTTAAAGGAAATGAAATGTACAGATACTGCCGGAACTATAGATATAGAATTGACTTTTGGAGAACCAAACTTTGATTTTCATGTGTATAATGATGACTTAAGTGTTGATCTCCATGAGCTGAATTGGCCAACCCGTAATATGACATTTGAAGACCTGCCCAATGGGTGGTATACACTGGAAGTAGAGGATGCGACCGGATATGTTCGGACAATTGAATTTGAAGTTTCGCCCACAGCAGGAATGTTTATTGATCTTGAAGATGAATATGTATTGAATGATCATGTAAATGCCTCTGAAAATGTTACGGCTTCCGGTATTTCTTATGAATGGTTTGTAGATACGCTCAGCATTGGGCATGAGCCGGAAATTACTTTTGATACACCGGGGACCTACACAGTTGTATTGACCAATCAGTGGGGTTGTCAGGTGAGTGACACAACCATTGTTTCAGGAGAAGGCTCTAACAAAACAAATGATGATGATACTTTATTAAATGACTCATTGGCACGGGAATCTATAAGAGTCTACCCGAACCCTACTAAGGCCAATCAGGAATTCACAGTTGAAATTAATCTTTTAGAAAAACAAAATGTTCAGATTCAGGTATATGATTTTGCAGGAAGCCTTATTTATAATGAAACATTGAAGGATATAATGAAATATAAATGGCATCATAAAATATTTCAATCCGGATCATATATGATTTCTGTATCGACAAAAAAACAAAAATTCACAAAAAAATTAATTATCAAGTAACTCTCTTAAAATAATTAGCCATGAATAATTCATCACCCATAGCTTACATCAGAAAACAAAGAAAAACAATGGCTACTATAAGCCTTTTGGTTGCCGGGATGCAGGTTTTCGGATATTCAAACTTCTTAAGCGGAGAAAGAGATTCTTTGCTCTATAAGGATAATCATTTTTATCAAACCCGGGTAAAAGATTTTGATATGCTTTTTCCATATAATTTGAATGATGAATTACCGGTTGATTTTGGAATTAAGGATACAAATATTGAAAAATATGAAGAGAAAGATACGAAAGAGGTGCCGGAAACAATCAATAAGGCCGTATCTGTCAAGATTCCCAACATAGTGATTCAAGATCAAGATTTACCGGCTCCTTCCCAATCAAAAAGGGAAGAAAAAAATCCTGAAGAAAATAAGCAGGGCATTATTGGCAAAAGTGACACATTTCCAATTGATGACCCCAGCGATAACATTTTTATGCTTTCATTGGAAAAGCTGCCGGAAGACAAACAGGAAGTTTATTTGGTGTATGAGCTATTTGGATTAGCTGATGCTTCGGGCGCATCTGTTACGATAAATGATGAATTTGCGAGAGGAGGGTACCTGGTGAAAAAATCAAATAATTGGACCACACAGAAAGAGAAAATAAATACAGCTGAATTAAACAAGGGAATCAACTTTATCCGTTTCTCTACTTTAGAGTCGGCTGATTATCAGTATATGGTTAAAAATGTTCATTTGGAGCTAAGCGATACTGAACAGGAAAAGCAGGATTTTTCTCTTCATCAGACAAAATTAAGTTCTTATGATGGCCATCTTTATATTTCGGGTTTTGCTAATGAAGAGATGGAAAACATTCTTATTGACGGGAAAACCATTCCCGTCAGGAATGGCAGATTTGAAACAATTCTGGATGATGTAGGAAGTGATATTATGATTTCAACTAAAAAAAATGATGTACATTTTACAGTTTCAAATACCGAAAATGCTCCCGATAAGCTTTCTGAAATACAGGAAGGCTATCATTTTTTAGAAAAATTATTTTTTCCTGCAATTGAAAATACACTTTCTCAGGCAGGAACGGTCTTAACGGTTGAAGCGGGTAGCCTGGAAAAAGAAACAAGGTTCTATATGTCTGCATTAAATTATCAGGATCTATCAGTAACCTCACCAGAAATGGTAAATGTAACAGGCAATCATTCGGGATTTAGGCTATTACCACATGGAGAGCACTTTGTCAATTCACCGGCAACATTGGAAATCCCGTATGATGAAACCAAAATACCGGCAGGATACAAGCCACAGGATATCAAAACCTTTTATTTTGATCAAGGCCAGGCAAAATGGATAGCATTGGAACGTGACACCGTACTGATGGACAAAAAAGTGATTGTTTCCAAAACCACACATTTTACAGACTTTATCAACGGAATCATCAAAGTTCCCGAATCACCCGAAACAGGAAGCTTTACCCCAACCAGCATAAAAGATATAAAAGCGGCAGATCCTGCTGCAGGCATAGTAAGTATTCCCCCTCCAACCCCTAATAATATGGGGGCCGCAACAACCAGTTTTCCTATCAAATTACCTGCCGGCCGTAACGGTATGCAACCTTCGCTTTCGGTAAACTATAATTCTGAAGGCGGCAACGGCTGGATGGGTATCGGTTGGGATGTATCGGTTCCTTCCATCAGCATAGACACCCGCTGGGGAGCGCCGAGGTATGATACACATGAAGAAACCGAAATATATTCTTTAGCAGGTGAAATGCTGACGATGCAGGTGGGAGGTGAATTTACCAATCCCCACCGTACGGCAAATATTACCCGGGCTTCGGAACGGCAGTTCTTCCCACGCAAGGAAGACGGCAGCTACCTGACGATTAAACGACACGGTTCAAACCCTACCAATTACTGGTGGGAAGTAACGGACAAAATAGGGAATAAAAGCTTTTATGGTGGTTATACAAATGAAGGTGTAAAGGAAAATGCGATAATTAGAACTACTGATGGTAAAAACAATATCGCACATTGGGCACTTTACCGCACCGAAGATACCAACGGGAACTATGTGCAGTATACTTATGAAACAACAAATTATACCGGCTCCGGAGCAGGAAATGGAGGGAAGGAGTTTTATCCAAAAGAAATTATCTATACTTTATATAACAGCAACCAAGTGTCTTCTTTTTATATTGTGAAATTTAACAGAGGAAATTACACCGTAGGTTCTCCCGGAAGTCCTCCTGTCAGAAAAGATATTCAGATTAACGGAAGATTAGGATTGCTACAGGTAATGTCCAAACTCTTGTCTGAAATCCAGGTTTATTTTTTTGACAAGGAGCAAGAACCTTCTGAGAAATTGGTACGTGCTTACCGTTTTGATTATGCTGCTCCGAATTTCTCAAAAACACAATTGACGAAAATATCGGAATATGATGCCAACGATGATCTCTTTTATTCCAATACGATGGAGTATTATAGTGAGGTTACGGATGGGGATTTTATAGAAAGTACGGAAAATAATGAATGGAGTGGTTATTTTGATGATATTGAAGGTGGTTTAATCCCATTAAGCGGAAGTCAATTTAATAATAAGGGTAGTGTTCTTGGCACTACAAAATCTTTTGGTATAAACGGAGGAGCGAGTTTTAATGTTGGAGTAGGGTTCAATTACTTTTCAAAACAGAATACTGTAGGCGTAAATCTTGGATATGGTTATAATGAAAGTGAAGGATTAATATCCTTTGTAGACATGAATGGAGATGGATTACCTGACAAACTGTTTAAAAATAGTAACAATACTGTATATTACCGACCCAATAAGGGTGAATTGGTTGAACCAGGGCAACCTAGGTTTGGTAATCCTATTGTTATTAATGATATAAAAAATTTTTCAAAGAATGTATCCAATTCATTTAGTTTGGGTGCAGAGGCTAATTTTATTCTTTTTTTAGGATATACTTATACAACATCAAAAAGTAAACAAAAAATATATTTATCTGATGTGAATGGGGACGGCCTTATAGATGTAGTGAGACCAAATGGTGTTATATTTAACTCTACTTTACAGGAAGATACTGATAATAGAAATTTTCTTATAAGTACTGAATCTACTCCCAATTATATTCCGGGAGGAGAAGTTGATTCAAATATAATTTTGGATTTGGAACTTGACTCCTTGGAAGACTTAAAGATCCAAAATCCTTTGCATGATATTGTAAAAAGATGGGTAGCTCCTGTTAATGGAAAAATTAAGATAACGGGTACAGCAACTTTATCACCAGTAAGTATACCAGACCCAACGGATGAATATTATAGTGATTATGATGGGGTAAGAGTGTCAATAGAGAAACACACCGGAAGCTTTCCATCTTCCTCTGCTGGTAATGTATTACCACCCGTAAATCTTACCTTCAATACTCCGTCTTTTAATATAAATATATCAGAAGTTAATGTTACGAAAGGGGATCGTGTTTATTTCAGGGTTCATTCTAATGAAGAAGGCAGTTACGATCGGGTTGAGTGGACACCTGATATAGAATATACTACAATTGGAGGGGGTATGGACATTTCATTTGAAACTAATGATGCAAATGGATTTCCATATTTTTCATCTTCGGCCGACGAAGGGTTTATTCTTTCAGCAGATGGTGGGCTTACAATTCCTGCTGGTGCAACAGCAAAAGTGGAATGGGATGAATTGGAATCGCAATATACTTTCCCTGCTTATACCTATTCAGATAATCTTATTTACAGAGTAATAATAGGGAATGTAAATCTAGAAAATGGAGAATTTACTCCTATCACTACCTTCACCAAAAATGCAAACCAAAGTTCAGCCAATACCATTACAGAATCAGGCTTTATTTCTGGTTCAACATTATTGGCAAATTATTCAATACCAAGTGGCCGAACAGTGAAGTTTGAAGTTTATTCAAACTCAAATGTGAATTGGAAGAAAATTAACTGGAAACCCCAATTAAAAATGATCATGGGTGGTGAGGAAAGGGTTTTCAATGCCGTGGTGAATTACGGAATTTATAATAAAAAAGTCAATACCGCAAGTGCAACAGCTAGAAAAAATGTCACTGCTAATGAACCTATACAGTTAACAATTGAAAGAACAAATCAAGCATTCTTAAATGATAATCTCGAAGTCAATGATTGTAAAAAAGTTATGCTTGTTGCTAAAAATAACCAGAAAAAGGTTTTGCTTACAAAAACTTTTCATGCCAAAATAACACAATCATTAGGGAACATTAAAAATTTGGCTTTATACAATAATGCAAATTCCTGTAGTGGAAGTGTTGTTTCAACAATGACAAGTTATATTACAAGCACTACAAATATTACCCATCCTATTTTTGTAGAATTTTATACTGATGACTGGGATCTTGCACAAGTTGGTTTATTTAAAGCGACATTAAAACAACAAGACACAAATAATCAATATACGGTTTCAAAGGGAATAGCCAATGAAATCATAGCAAAGGCAGGCAATGATGAATATGGTCCGGGTTACCATTACTGGGGGCAGTTTGGGTATAATGCCACAGCAGCTAATCCTACCAATCCAGGAGCTATGATTGATGAAACACAATTTGACTTTGAAATTGATGAGGTAGACCCGGAAGATGTCCCTACTGAGGATCCAGATTGTGATTGTGGAGATCCGGAAGATGAGGGATATAGTGATTGTATGGAGATCTGTATGGATGAGTATATGAGTGGGCTGGATCTTTCGGGGATGCAGAATAGTAAATTTGTGCAGTTGTCTCCTCTTCATAATAAAGAATTGATTGAAAACCAATGGTATACTGATGTTTGGAATGGGTATGATAGTGAGACCTATGTGGAAGAAGATGTATTTTCTTCTTCCAGGCTGGGGATTAAAAATATCAATACGATTTACATAGACCCTGCAACAATCAATGGCCAGTTCGTGCCTGGCATAACTATAATAAGTAAAGGAGATGGAGATTCTGTTGTTGGAGGAGTAGGCCCGATCGGAGGTTCATGGAGTGGTAGCTTCAATTATACAAAAAACCAGTTTATGGATATGAACGGTGATCGGTATCCCGACATTGTTACTGAAAACCGGATACAGTTTACCTCTCCATTAGGAAGTCTTGATGATGTATATGATAAAGATTTTGGAAGACCGACCACGGGAGAAAATGATTTGCTGGGTTCTTCGGTATCAGGAACTTTCCTTTTTGCTACTAATGGTAATTCGGGTAGCCCATCTGTTTCGCTAGACATGGGGGGTTTGTCGGATATTTCAATTTCACCTAAGACGGTAGCCCAGCCAAATTCCTCGGCCAGTTTAAGTGGAAGTAGTAGCAAAGGTGATAGTGATGAATACCTATTATGGGTGGATATGAATGGAGATGGGCTGCTGGACAGAGTATATGCAGAAGAATCGCCTATAAAAGTTGCTTTGAATCTTGGATATGATTTTGCAGATCCTCAGACATGGGAGAATGCGCCGGCTTCTATAAGCGGGAGAACCGAAAATTTCAGCAGTTCCATAGGTGGAAGTTTTAGCATCATGAATGACAGTTGGGGAGGAGGAGTTTCTATTTCTGCTTCTGAAGCTTTTACCAATGAAAATTTTGTTGATTTAAATGGAGATGGGCTGCCTGACAGAGTTAAACAAGATGGTGGAACAATCAAATATCGTTTAAACACAGGTGCAAAATTCGGTCCTGAAAATACTATAAGTAATGCAATGGTACGGTTTAGTCGAAGTACTTCTCAAGGATTGAATGCTTCTTTTACTTTTGGCTTCGGGTTCTTTGGGCTAAAAGCAACAACTTCTATCAAGGCTGCGGTAAACGATGCTGTAGATCGCATGGAACACACCATTTCCGATATCAACGGCGATGGTTATGCCGACTTACTATATACATCATCAAGTAGCAACGACGGCGATCTCAAAGTCCGCCTCAACAAAATAGGCAAAACCCATTTGTTGAAAACTGTCAATACCCCGCTCGGAGGAAGTTGGACGATTGATTATCACAGGGAAGGGAATACCTACGAAATGCCGCAATCCAAATGGGTGGTTGATAAAATAACCACCTACGACGGTTTTCACGGAGACAGTACCTTTACGCCTGATGAAACCAAAACCACCGTAGAATATACCAACCCTCGTCATGATCGCCGTGAACGTGAATTCATGGGGTTTGAAACCGTGAAAGTAAATCAGTTAGATACAAATAACGGAGACGAAATTTACCGCTATTCTTTACAGGAATTCCACACCAATAGCTATTACCTGAAAGGCGCTGTGAAAAAAGAATCTCTTTATGACAAAAATGATAATTTATGGACATCTACCGAAACTACTTATGCGCTTATGGCGAGAGGGGAAACCAATCCAACAAATACAATTGAAGACTCCGATCATATATTTAATCAAGGAGATTTCGGTGCGGCAATAGACAAGTCCAGCTTGTTTATTTCGCCTGTGAGGACGATCAAAACGTTTACCGAGGGCGGAAGTGGATTAAAAGAGACTTATACCGAAATACAGCAGTTTGATGCCAACGGGAACATCAAAAAATACTTGGACAAAGGTGAAGGCGGTCCGGATGGAGTCACTACTGAAATCGGTTACCTGAACAATACCACGTTCAGGGGACTACCCGTTTCCATTCGTGTACTGGCCGACGGGCAGACGCTACGGCAGAGAAGAGCGGATTATGACACTTCCAACGGTAACCTGACTATAGTTGGAACCAGCCTCAACGGTTCTGCAACTGCGACTGTGTCATTTAAATATGACGATTACGGAAACATCACAAAAGTCACCCATGAAGACAGCACGGACGAAAACGGGGATTCTTTCTATTACCAGTACACCTACGACAACAAAGTGCATACCTACCCCGTACTGGTAGAAGACGCCTTTGGTTACAGTTCCCAAAACACCTACAATTACAGTTTCGGTGCGCTGGTTTATACAGAAGACATGAACCATATGCCCATGCGTACCCGCATAGACGACCGCGGGCGTGTGGTGGAGATCACCGGGCCGTATGAATTATTTGTAGAAGGGCTTACCACAAGCGACAATGCATGGACCATCCGTTTTGAATATGAAAACGAAGCGCCGGTAGGAGAAGTGATTGCGCATGACGAACTGGAATTTACCGATTATGTCATTGACGCGCGCGGATACTTTATACCCGACCCTACTCATCACCCCGACGATAACCTGCACCATGCCGTGACCCGCCATTTCGACCCCGAATTCAGACAGGATCCCGAAACACCGCTGACCAATAACGAGATCTATACCATTACGCTGATTGACGGACTGGGCAAGCCCGTTCAGGTAAAGAAAAGCACTTCTGTTTTCCGCGGAGCGGATACCGGAACCGGGGAGCCCGATGCTTCCGTAATTGACCATCGCGACAAGCGTTTCTGGCTGGTAAGCGGCAAGGTGGTGACCGATGCCTTTGGCCGGGCAAAAGAAACCTACTATCCGATTTTGGAGGATTTCACCGCCCCCGAAAACCCCATTTCATGGCAGTACAATACCGCTGTCCATGACACCGGCGATAATTCGGCACCGACCAAAGCCCGGTACGACGTCCTTGACCGGGTAGTGGAAACCACTCTGCCGGGTGAAACCGCTTCAATGGAAACCCAATATGCCATTGAAAGCAATTTGTTCAAAACCACAGTAGTAAACGAGCTGCACCAAACCAAACAAAGCTTTACCGACATACGCGGACGTACCACCAAAGTAGAAGAGTTGTCAACCGATGCCGGAACCATCACCACCAAATTTACCTACAACGCCATAGGCGAACTGCTCAAAGTAACCGATACGGAGGGAAATGAAACAGAAAGCTTCTACGACATGGCAGGAAGAAGAACCGAGCTGCGCCACCCCGACAACGGAATCACCACATTCAAATATGACAAGGCAAGCAACCTGGTGGCCAAAGAAACCTCCAATTTATTGGCGGAAAACAACGGGGATAAGATAGAATATTTTTATACCTTTAACCGGTTAGACAGCATTGTGTACCCAAAAAACCCACATAACAACGTACATTTCTTCTATGGCCAGGCGCAGGACGCATCGGCGGCAGACGATTTCTCTGTGGGAAGATTATGGTACCAGATAGACGCCACAGGGGTACAGCAATTCAAATACGGAAGGCTGGGAGAAGTGCGCTACAATATGCGTTCTGTAGCCGTTCCCGGCGACAAGGCCTACTGGTTCAAAACCGAATGGGAGTATGATACCTGGAACCGTGTGAAGAAGATCATTTACCCCGATGAGGAAGAAGTAACCTACTTCTACAACCGCGGCGGCGAGCTCCATGCCATCACCAGCAAGAAAGAAGACCAACAGAACCCCGACATCATCAGCCAGCTGGGCTATGACAAGTTCGGGCAGCGGGAATACCTTCGCTACGGCAACGGAACGGAAACATCTTACAGGTATGAATCTGACCGCAGGCGATTGGAAAACATGGCGGTCAACAACAGCAGCCGTACCTTTATGGACAACCGTTACCAATATGATATTCTTTCTAATGTAACCCAGGTAATAAATGGTGCTCCTTTGCCAACAACAGGACAAATTGGCGGGACAGTACAATATGATTATATGTATGACGACCTGAACCGCCTTAGAAAAGCGACGGCTCTTTTTACGGGAAGGAATGCCACTGACGACAGTTATGAGCAACAACAGTATGGGCTTACAATGAAATATGATAATTTACATAACATAGTAAGCAAAGAGCAGCAGCACCAGAAAGCGCCGGGGCAAAGCGGCGGAACCTTTACCGATGTTCCTGCTACGACCTACAGATTGGATTACCAGGATGACGCCAACGGCGGCTACGGAACGGCGCAATACAATGTAGCGGGTTATGAATACACCCAGCCGCATGCGCCGCGGACGATCATGGACAAACCTTATCCGAGCAGTACGGGCAATGACATCAAAACCAAACATTATGATTATGACGAGAACGGAAACCTGACCCATATTACCCAAACAACGGGCGAATCCGAAACAGTTGAAAAGCTGAGAACAAATTTATGGGATGAGGAAAACCGTTTACGTGCGGTAGATATAACCCCGGATGCCGAGGGAGTAAGACCGATTGCGATCTACACTTATGATGCAGGAGGAGAGCGTGTATTGAAACACAGTAATACAAGTGTTTCTATTTACTTAAACGGTAAAAAAGTAGCAGATACGATACAAACGGATGCTACCATTTACCCAAGCGGAATGCTCGTCGCCCGTGTCATTCCGACGGAGGAGGAATCTACGGGCTCATTAGGCTATACCAAGCATTATTACGCAGGTACACAAAGAGTAAGCAGTAAGATTGGTACAACAGAGAATTTGGGAGACTTTTTACAGGATTGGATTACAGGCGGTTTAGGCGGCCCGGTAGATGCCATAGGCAGCTCTATGGACGTATTGACAAATGCGGAAGAAGGTGTTGTACAAGTTTATACCGAGCTGGGCATAGACCCGCCAAGCTATGAAAGCTCTCCAACATTTATACCTGTGCCAAGCTTTGTACATGATGGTGCCGAAAAACATATCTATTGGTTTCACCCGGATCATTTGGGTTCAACTTCGTATATTACGAACGTTTTAGGTGAGGTTTCACAACATATGGAATACTTCGCCTTTGGAGAGACGTTCGTTGAAGAGCACAGAAGTAGTAACAATTCTCCTTACAAATTCAACGGTAAAGAATTGGATGAGGAAACGGGATGGTACTATTACGGTGCGAGATATTACGACCCGAGGATAAGTGTGTGGCTGAGTGTTGACCCGTTGGCTTCTTATGACCCGATACAAAACTCTGAACATTACATAGACGGGCAACATAATGGCGGGGTATTCAATACTAAAAATTTGAATGTATTTGGTTATTGTTATCAAGCTCCAATAAACTATTTTGATCCTAATGGAAAACAAAATTTTGCTATAGGAGGTAGCACAGCAATAGGCGGTTGGGCAAATAATATCAAAATAGAGCACGAGTATTTATACATCAGAAAAACGACCGATAAGAATAAAGTTAGTGCTTACGCTACTGCTTATTGGAATGTTATGTCAGGGCAGGTTCATTTAGCTCTAGATGTTGTAGGGTTAATTCCAGTAGCTGGCGAGGTAGCTGACGGAGCTAATGGACTTATTTATCTTATAGAAGGAGACAACGTTAATGCTGGACTGAGTTTTGCTGGAATGATACCATTTGCAGGTTGGGCTGCTACAGGAACTAAATTTGGATTAAAGATAACTGAAAAAATAGGTAAGCAAATTTTCGAACATGGAATAAAAAATGCCGATGATTATTATTCAGCGGTTGCTAAATTATCTACCCAGGGCGAAAGAGTTGCTGTTCATACTGAAGTGTTTGAACAAATAGCTAAAGATAGTGGGTGGGAAAAGGCTATCAATATTGAAAAAAAGAATCCTGGAAGAACAGTTTACAAAGATGGAAATGGAACCATGTATTCTTTAGATTCTCAGCATGGTCATATTGAAATTTTAAACAAAAGAGGGAAGCATCAAGGATCAATAAAATTTGATGGACAGGATACAGGTAAAGGAGTACAATCGAATCACGATTTAAAAGTTAAATAATTATGGAATATTATAGAATGGGAACCGTTATTTCTGTTCAATTTGAAATGAATGGAATAATTGAAGAGCAAAAATGTATACTGGCTATAAGTTTTGATTCAAATGAATTATTTCAAGTAATTACTATTGATGGATGGCATGCAGGGGAAATTGAAGGTTATATTAAGAAGGAATTTAATGATGATGCTAGAAGCAATGTATGTACTTGGGGTCATCTTGAAAGGCAATTAAGAGATCGTGTTTTTATAAATTTAAAACATTTACAATTAATAGAGCCTAAAACAATTACTGAAAAAGAAATTATAAAGGTTCGTAATTTGTTAAAAAACTAGGCGATGTAGGTAGTTTGGGTAGTGTTTCACATTGGGGCATTTAGCAGAAGTTAAAACATAAGTAGCTTATTTTCATTATGTTTTAAAAAATGTTAAGGTGACGATGAAAACGAAATTTACTGGTTCCATCCCGAGGTAATGTTGCACATTTGGTGTTATATAAAAACTAAATTTTAAAACACTGATAATCAGTTGGTATTAAAGTTAAATTTGTAAAAAATTGTGTGGAGAAATCTCCACCCTTGTTATATTTAATTTCTTAAATCGCATGTAAATATGGAAAATAAGATAT
>PJTQ01000480.1_pt1 | contig 21392 bp, 22 predicted proteins | sample 1512231 | NCBI WGS metagenome assembly PJTQ01 (sample SAMN08177688, study PRJNA422409) | Soil metagenome, whole genome shotgun sequencing project. | isolation source: Soil (3) enriched on wood chips | place: USA: Madison | collected 2015-01-15 | reverse complement strand
TCTTTTGAGTTCTTTTCTACAAATTTTTTAGTTTCCGCTTGTTTAACCTTTTGTTCAAGAGATATCTTTTGTAGAGCTTCTTTGTTGATTTTTTGTTGAGCATTTGTCAATAATCCTAAGACCAAGATAGGAGTGAGTAATAATCTTTTCATTGTATTTTGGTTAAATTTTATGAATATCAAATATAGAAACTTTTGCGGTAAATTGTCCATAATTTAATACAATTGATTTGCCTTCAATTTTTTCTATTGTAGCAACGCTGTTGCTGTCTTTTATTTTGACCCGATCACCAATTTTAAGACTATCTATGGATCTTTGGATGTCTTTTTCTTTCTTTTCGGTGATCTTCTTTTGTTCAATTTTTATATTTTCTTTGTTCTGTTTCAACTCTTTTTGGATTTCTTTCTGAACAATCTTTTCTTTCTTTTTTTCTACTGGATTGATTTTTGTTTTCTTCGAATTCTCAACTTCTATCCACTTCAGAAAATTGCCGATTAATTTTTTCTTGTTCTTCGATTTTAAATATTCATCGGCCCATTCGTTCATTTTTTTGCCAACTTGAAGTGTTTTGAGTTCATTGTCATATAATTGCTGAAAATCGACTAATTTTTCCCGTACTTTTTCTTGGGTGGATTCCAGCTCTTTGTTCTGTTCTTGCGAAGTATATTTAAGTTCTTCAACCTGATTTTTTGTCTTCTGAATTTCAAATTTTTCCTGCTGAAGCTTCAAAATCGTTTTGTCTAACCGGACTTTATCCTGTTCAACTTTCTTCTTGGCACGGTTGATTAACCGAAACGGAATTTTATTTTTTTCTGCTACTTCAAACGTAAACGAGCTTCCTGCCTGACCGACTTCCAACTGATACAAAGGATTTAAAGATTTTTCATCAAACAACATGCTGGCATTGATGGCTTCCGGCAAATTCTCTGCTGCAATTTTGATGTTGGTATAATGGGTTGTAAAAATTCCGAATGCTTTTCGTTCATAGAATTCCTCAAAAAAAACTTCGGCCAGGGCACCCCCCAGTTCAGGATCTGAGCCCGTGCCGAATTCGTCTACCAACAATAAAGAATTTTCGTCTACATTCCGAATGAAATGAGCCATTTGTTTCAAACGATAGCTATAAGTACTTAATTGATTTTCAATTGATTGATTGTCTCCAATATCAGTAAAGATTTTATCAAAAAAACCAATTTCAGACAATGGATGAACCGGAATCAGAATCCCGCTCTGAATCATCAACTGGTTCAGCCCGATCGTTTTCAGCGTGATACTTTTTCCGCCAGCATTGGGTCCCGAAATGATGATGATCCGATGGTTTTCATCCATCCGGAAAGTTTGCGGCCAGGTTTTTAATTTTTTTTCAGAATTGGACAAATAGAGCAGAGGATGATAGGCATTCTTATAATTCAAAACCTTTTCCGGCCTTATATGAGGCAAACAAGCGTGAATTTGTAAAGCAAATTGTGCCTTTGCCTGGGTAAAATCAAGGTATTCCAAAAGCTCTTCATATTCTTCCAAAAGTGATTTATGAACCGCGATAACGGAAGTCAGATTCCGGAGAATCTTTATAATTTCCTTTCCTTCTTCTTCTTTTAATTCTTCCAGTTCCCGGTTGGGTTTTTGCACGCTTTCGGGTTCTATAAAGGATATTGAACCGGTTTTGGAAGTGCCTAAAAGCCGTCCTTTTACACGTTTCCTGACGGATGACAAAACGGCCAAAACTCTTTTATCATCTACCACCGTTTCTTTGATGTCATCCAAAAAGACAAGATTGTGCGTAATGGATTTTTTAAATAATTCAGAAATCCTTGCGGAAACCTGTTTCATTTGTTTCCGAATGGTAAATAGTTCAGAACTTGCATTATCTTTTATTTCACCATGGCGGTTAAAAACATGGTCGATTTCCTTTACAATTTCTTTTTCGTAAGCTACTTTCGAAACCAGGGAATTCAATTCCGGGAAATATTCTTCAAATTTTGCAATGAATTTGGTTATTTCTTTGATTTGAAGTGAATTGGATTTTATCTGAAAAAATTGCTCTGCATTTAAATAATAATTTTCGATTTCCAGTCGCGGCAAGAAATCATTCATATAATAAAATTCAGAAAAGGGAATCCGGTTTTCACTTTCAAAACTGGAAAGATATTCATTGACCGTATTCAAATCCTGAATCAAATGAGCATGATGCTCATAAGGTTTCAAATTGAGTAGGAGTTGGGAAGTCCTTTCGTTAAAAGCAAATCCGGAAATTTTTTCCAAAATCTTTGGAAATTCCAAGTCTTGTAAAGTCTGTTCAGATACCTGCATTGCTGCAAAAATAATCTATATTTGGGAATTTAGAATTGAAATCAATGGATGTTAAGATTGAACCTTCCTGGAAAGAGGTTTTAAGGGATGAATTTGCGAAGCCCTATTTCCAAACATTAGCGGCATTTGTAAAATCTGAATATCAAGCACAAACGGTCTATCCGCCGGGAAACCGGATTTTTGCTGCTTTTGATCATACCCCTTTTGATGAAGTAAAAGTTGTCATTATTGGCCAGGATCCTTATCATGGGCCGGGGCAAGCAAATGGGTTGTGTTTTTCGGTGGCAGACGGAATTCCATTGCCGCCCAGTCTTAAAAATATCTATAAAGAATTGAATTCTGATTTGGGCATTCCGGTTTCACAAAATGGTAATTTGGAAAAATGGGCGGAACAAGGTGTTTTATTGCTCAATGCAACTTTAACAGTTCGTGCTTCACAAGCCGGTTCACATCAGAACAAAGGATGGGAGCAATTGACAGATGCTGTGATTCAGAAATTATCGGATAAAAAAGAAGGTTTGGTATTTATACTTTGGGGAGCCTATGCACAAAAAAAGGGGAATGTAATTGATCAATCGAAACATTTTATAATCAAATCGGTGCATCCTTCACCCCTTTCGGCCCATAACGGTTTTTTTGACAGTAAACCCTTTTCCAAAACAAATTCCTATTTAAATTCAATCGGGAAAAAAGAAATTGATTGGTAAAAAATGACAATTGACGTTAATTTCATGAAAAATGTCGTATATTTGTGGTAGAAAAATAATGCACTATGAATATTGTAGAAGAAGCAGCCATGGAATATAAACGATCCGGAACTTTAACGTCCCGCAACCGTTCTGTATTAATGCACTGGGTAAGAGGTGGAATTGAATTTGATTTGTTTCAAAATATGCTTTCCAAATTTCCATTTTCTATGGAAGAGTGGTCGGGTTTCCTTCATTTGTCTGAACGCACTATGCAACGCTACAAAAAAGAAGACAAAAATTTTGATTCCCTGCAATCAGAGAAAATCCTTCAGATTTCTTTGCTTTACCAAAGAGGAGTAGAAGTCTTTGGAGACAAAGAAAACTTTGATTTCTGGCTCGGAAGCAAAAATATAGCTTTGGGAGGCATTTATCCAAAAGAACTTTTAGACAATGCCTTCGGGATTGGGCTTTTAGATGAAGAATTAACCCGTATAGAACACGGTATCCTGGCATGATTGTTTACCGGTTGAGTCGTTCAAAATATGCCCGTGACTTATCGGGAAAAGGAGCTGAGATTTCCGGTGGAAGGTGGAACAGTAAGGGAACTCCTTTGATTTACACCGGACAAAATATAGCGCTTTGTATGGCAGAAGTGGCGGTGCATATGCCGTTAGGATTGGTTCCAAAAGATTATGAATTAATTACGATTGAAATTCCGGATGATGAAATCTTGGAATTTAAGAAACAAGAATTGCCGCCTGACTGGAGGATGAGTTTATCGATGTATGATACACAGCAAATCGGGAACAATTTTGTAATTAATTCTATTAAAATGGTTTTGAAAGTTCCTTCGATAATTGTTCAGGGAGAATTCAATTATTTAATCAATCCGCTTCATAAAAATATCAAAAAAGTTAAAATAAAAAAGACGGCACCTTTTATATTTGATCCGCGTTTATTCGTCCGGTAAGCATTATAATTGCTATTTTTGGAATCAAATTCAAAACAACTCATTAAAATGAAATCATTTATTCCGTACGACTCAAATTCAGATTTTTCTATTTATAATATTCCCTTTGGTGTAGCGATTTTCGAAGACGATATCATCAGTTGTGTCACCCGAATCGGTGATACCGTGATAGATCTGGCCATATTGTTTGACAATGGCTATTTTGATGAATTTAATCTGGGCGAAAATATATTTGAAGCTTTTACTTTGAATGAATTTATTTCATTGGGGAAATCGGTAACAGTTCCTGTTCGGGAAAAAATTCAAGAATTATTACTAGAAGAATCTGCACTTTCAAAAGATGAAGAAACCCAAGCAGAAGCTTTTCACAAAATTGAAGATGTTTCGATGCAATTACCGGTTCACGTTCCGAATTATACCGATTTTTACAGCAGCATAGAACATGCCACCAATGTTGGGAAAATGTTCAGAGATCCTGATAATGCACTTTTGCCTAACTGGAAGCATTTACCAGTAGGCTACCACGGACGTGCTTCTTCCATTGTGGTTTCGGGTACACCTATTCATCGTCCGAAAGGCCAAACCATGCCGCCTGATGCGACTGCGCCTGTGTTTGGACCGAGCAAACGCTTGGATTTCGAACTCGAGATTGCATTTATTACCAATTCTTATACGGAATTAGGTGAAAATGTATCGACAAAAGAAGCCGAAGAGCATATATTCGGATTGGTGTTGTTCAACGACTGGAGTGCGCGTGATATTCAGAAATGGGAATATGTTCCATTGGGACCATTCTTAGCAAAGAATTTCGGTTCGTCCATTTCTCCCTGGATTGTAACGTTGGAAGCGCTCAATCCCTTTAGAGTAGAAGGCCCGGAACAGGAGCCGGAAGTCTTACCCTATTTGAAATTTGAAGGAAATAAAAACTTCGACATTAAATTACAAACCATCATTCAGCCGGAAAATGGAGAAGAGAATGTGATCTGCAACAGTAATTTCAAATATATGTACTGGAACATGGCGCAACAATTGGCACATCATACCATAAATGGATGTAACCTTGAAGCAGGGGATATGTATGCCAGTGGAACCATCAGCGGGAAGACAGAAGATTCATTTGGTTCCATGCTGGAACTTTCATGGAGTGGAAGCAAACCTTTGAAACTTTCAGACGGTTCGGAGCGGAAATTCATTGAAGACAACGACACGGTCATTATGCGTGGATGGTGTGAGGATGGAGAAAAGCGTGTGGGATTTGGAGAAGTATCCGGGAAAATCCTGCCGGCTAAAAATTAATTTCACATATTAAACCATAAAAAATGCCCACTGAAAAGCGGGCATTTTGTTTTAATTGAGAATATGATTAAGCCAAAATTTCGTCCAGGTTTTCCAAAGCCATTGTAAATCCTTCTTTGAAGCCCATTTTGATAGATGCTTCTAAGTCTTCCAAAGAAGCATATTTGATTTTTATACCAACGATTGTAGAATTATCTGATTCCTTGAAATCAATACTCCAGTCCGAAGTTGGCATTTGGTTATTTATATTTCCTTGACTGTCGCAAAACCCATCAGAGAATTGAAAATTATCTTTTGGTGAAATTGATGTATAATTTGAGAAGGACCAGTGTTCTTCTCCTTCAGGCCCACGCATGGTGTACAACCAATGGCCGCCTTCTCGGAAATCCATTTCTTTGGTATCCGCTTTCCAGGGTTTGGGCGCCCACCATTTGTCCAGTATATCGCGTTCCGTCCAAGCTGCCCAAACAGCATCTTTATCGGCAGCAAATTCTCTTTTAACATTTACGGTGTTTGTTGCTTTGTCTACCGTAAAATCGAATGGTAAATTTTTCATTTTTTCTATTTTTTTGAGTTTTGCAGTATTTTATCTAAATTTTCAAGGCTTAACGCAATTCCTTCTTTAAAGCCATGTGTCACCATGTATTCAAGGATTTCAGGACTTCCATATTGCGCAGTAACCTTTACAACTGTGTTACCCTCTGTTTCATTGAAAACATTTGTGCATAAAGTACGCGGGAAATCAGGACTAACAGTACCGTCTTCATTGCTAAATGCCCTTAATTCTGTAATGCTTTTCTGAGGTTCAATCTTTTGATAATCATACCGGCTCCAATGTTTTTCACCTTTTGGTCCCACCATGGCGTAATGCCAAAAACCACCTTCTTTAAAATCCATTGTTTTGGTTTCGGCTCTCCAGGGTTTTGGGGCTATCCATTGATCGAGAATTTCGGGATTTGTCCAGGCTTCCCAAACCAAATCAAGGTTTGCGTCAAATTCACGGGTTATGTGAATGGTGTTGTTTTCCTTGTTTACGGAAAAGTCAAATAAAAGTTTACGGTTCATTTTTTTTGTTTTTTCATGTTCAACAATATTTCGTCAAGTTGGTTGAAACGGGATTCCCAGATTTTTCTGAATTGTTCTATCCATTGATCCACTTCTTTCATTTTTTCAATTTTTAATTGGTAATAAATTTCGCGGCCTTCCTGTTTTTGGTTAATCAAATCACATTCCTTTAATATTTTAATGTGTTTGGAAACAGCCTGTCTTGTCATATCGAATTCTTCTGCCAAAACATTGGGTGTCATGGCCTGAGCGGCAATCAAAACCAAAATGGCACGACGTGTAGGATCTGCGATTGCTTGAAATATATCTCTTTTCATTCTAAATTAAATTTAAATACGAAACCAATTAGTTGCAAATATATACGAAACTATTTGGTTGCTCAAATTTTTAAATGTTAAATTTTTCTTAGAATAAATGATACTTGAAAATTTTTCGTTCGGGGAGAGGGATTATTGATTAATTTTATTCAAAATATTGATTATGAATTTAATTGAAGAATTACAAAAAGATTTAAAAACGGAATACGAAATCACCAAAAAATTTTTGGAACACTATCCTGAAGATAAGAATGACTGGAAACCGCATCCAAAAAGTATGAGCTTCAAAGTTTTGACAACACATATAGTTGAAATTTTTGGTTGGCCCGAATTTATGATGAAGACCGATTATTTAGATTTTGCTGAAACACCTTATTCGCAACCGGAAATTAAAACGAGAAAAGAATTGCAAGACAAATTGGATGCGGACTTTGCTAAGGGCGCCGAAACTTTGAAGAATCTAAAACCCGAAGATTTAGATGGAAGATGGAAAATGAAAAACGGAGATTTTCTTATTGCGGATTGGAGTAAATACCAAGCTTTGATACAAGCATTTAAACAGATTACCCATCACCGTGCGCAACTGGGTGTTTACTATCGCTTGAATGGTATTTTTGTTCCGGGAAGCTATGGACCATCTGCAGACGAAATGTGATTTCTTTAAATGAGATTGATTACTCCGTAAAACGTGATTTTTGTCATGTGGAATGGTTGTTGTATATTTATTTTACATTATAAATCTAAAAATCAATTATTATGAGAAGTATTCTTTGGCTGGTAGCCGTTATTTGTATTATTTTATATGGCTTTTAGGACTATTAGGAGTCGGTGGTGGAATGGGTATGGGAAACCTTATTCACGTATTATTAGTTATTGCAGTAATTGTGATTTTGTATAACATTATTTCCGGCCGAAAACCATTGGATTAGGAATTTAACTTTTTAAGGAATCAATGCGTTAAATGTAAATTTGGCGCATTTTTTAGTTATCCGATTCGGCTCCAGATAAATTTTTCTTTGTGACTTAGGTTAAAGTACTTTTTAATTGACTGGTTTTCAACTGCATTTAATTCAGGATCCTTTTTTAAAATTTCCTCTGCAATAAATCTAGCCGAATGAAGCATTTTCTGGTCCTTTGCAAGATTGGCCAGTTTGAAATTTAAGATCCCGCTTTGCTGTGTACCCATCAAATCTCCCGGGCCACGCAATTGCATATCGACTTCAGCTACTTCAAATCCGTCATGGGTTCTGACCATCGTTGAAATTCGCTGAAATGCATCATCTGTTAAATTGTCTTTGGTCATCAGGATACAATAGCTCTGATCCGCACCGCGGCCTACACGTCCACGAAGCTGATGCAACTGGGATAATCCGAATTTTTCCGCGCTTTCAATGACCATCACAGAAGCATTGGGGACATTAACCCCGACTTCAATGACCGTTGTAGCTACCAGAATCTGGGTCTGGCCTTTCACAAAACGTTGCATTTCAAAATCTTTATCGGCTGGTTTCATTTTTCCATGCACAATACTTACCGCATAATCGGGCAGGGGAAAGGCACGTGAAATGCTCTCAAAACCATCCATTAAGTCTTTATAATCCAATTTTTCTGACTCTTCAATCAGTGGATAGACGATGTAAATTTGTCTTCCTTTTTGGATTTCATCTTTCAAAAATCTGAACAAAGCTAAACGATCTTTGTCTTTTTTATGAATCGTCTTTATTGGTTTCCTGCCGGGAGGAAGTTCGTCAATTACGGAAATGTCCAAATCTCCGTATAAACTCATGGCTAAAGTTCTCGGAATAGGCGTAGCGGTCATGACCAAAATATGCGGCGGCAATTTATTTTTCTTTAGGAACCGAGCTCTTTGTGCCACACCAAATTTGTGTTGTTCATCAATGATCGTTAATCCCAGATTATTGAAAACTACATTTTCTTCCAGCAAAGCATGGGTTCCGACCAGAATATGCAATTCGCCGGAATTCAGTTTTTCCAATAAAATTCTTCGTTCTTTGGTTTTGGTTGATCCGGTCAGAATTCCCACTTCAAGGTTCATATGGGTAAGATATTCCTTCAAAGCCTGATAATGCTGTTGTGCCAGAATTTCGGTAGGAGCCATAAAAGCAGTCTGATAACCGTTGTCCAAGGCAATCAAAGCCGAGAGGAGTGCCACCATGGTTTTCCCACTTCCTACATCGCCCTGAAGCAAACGATTCATCTGAACGGGACGTGCCAAATCGGCACGAATTTCTTTGACGACACGCTTTTGCGCACTGGTCAGTTCAAATGGTAAATAATTCTTATAGAAATCGTTGAAATGGTTTCCGACCGCACCGAATTCATAACTTTTAAATTTATGTTGATGGTTTAATTTCTTAATTAACATACCCAATTGCAGGAAGAAGAATTCTTCAAATTTCAATCGGTCTTCGGCTTTTTTCAATTCTTCGGGATTCCGGGGAAAATGAATGTGCCGGAATGAATCTAATCTGGTAGGAAATTTAAATTTCTGAATAATTTCTTCTGAAAGATTTTCATCCATCAAATTGATTTCTGACAATAATTGTATTTGCAGTTTTTGCATCATCCTATTGGAAACACCTTTTTTCTGTAATTTTTCGGTGCTCGGATAAACCGGGAAAAGCCCGGTAGGAGAAGATTTATGGTTTTCCAAGGTTTCCATTTCCGGATGAACAACATTCAGCCTCTGGTTAAATTCATTAGGTTTTCCATAAATGACAATGGGTTTTCCGATGGTATTCCCGATTGTTTCTTTCAACCATTTTGTATAGCGGAACCACACAAGTTCCAAAATTCCTGTTTCATCCTCGAAAGCTGCAACAAGACGTTTTCCTCGTCCCTGACCTATTTCGCTGATAGATTTAATTTTCCCGACGATCTGAATTTCAGCCATCGATGGAATAAGCTCATTGATTTTATAGTATTTGGAACGATCCACATGACGAAATGGGAAATAATTCAACAAATCTTCATAACGGAAAATACCCAATTCTGACTGAAGCGTTTTGGCTCTTTCAGGGCCAACGCCTTTTAAGTACTCGATTGGGGTTTTGAGTAAATCACCGGACATTCCGCTAAGTTAATCGGAATTTTAAATTAGAAAATATAAAAAAAATATTAAATTTGAAAAGCACTGTAATTTAATTTGTTATGAAGAATTATTTATTTTTTTGTCTTATTTCTATATTAATTTTAAGTTGTGCCTCTCAATCCAAATTGATAAGAAAATACCATTTGGAAAATTCGAAATGGAAGATCAGCTATAATTTGGGAAAAGAAATTGAGAGAGAATTCCAGTATGAAATAGCCCCCAATGGTCAATTGAAATGGAAAAATCCTCAATCCGAAGATGTATCTGTAAACAGTTGTTGGATGGTAGAGATGGACACAATCATTTTAAGCACCAATTCGGGTTATGCCAGATTTAAAGGTTTATTTATTACCCAAGATTTAATAAAGGGAGAGGTAACCAATCAAAATTCTGAAAAATGGCAGTGGACTGCTGTCCGAGTTAAAGATTAAAATTTTCAGATTATTTCTTATAAGGTCTGATGATTAACCGCACGCTTTTGTTATATTGAAAATACTGAATGACCCAATTCATAAGTGCAATCACTTTATTTCTAAAACCGACCAAAGAAACCAAATGCACAAACATCCACACAAACCAAGCAAACCACCCCGCAAATTTCCAATTAGGTAAATCTACGACAGCTTTGTCACGTCCAATGGTAGCCATAGAGCCTTTGTCTTTGTAATGGAAGGGAGTGAGCTCTTTTCCTTGTTTTAAATTATCCAGATTTTTGGCCAATAATTTTCCCTGCTGTATGGCAACTTGTGCAAGCATTGGATCACCATAAGGTTTTTCATCGGACATCATCAAAGCAACATCCCCAATGGCAAAAATATTGTCAAACCCTTTCATTTGGTTGAATTCATTGACTACATACCGCCCACCGACAATTAAATCCTCACCTTCAATTCCCGGAATCAAAGCCCCTTTAACGCCTGCTGCCCAAATCAGAGTGGTAGCCTCAAAAGGTCGTTTGTCGGTTGTGATGACCTGTCCGTCATAATCTTTCACCATCATGTCAAACCAGACTTGAACTCCCAGCTCTTCGAGGTATTCTAATGCTTTTTCAGAAGCATTCCGGGACATGGAAGGAAGTAATCTGTCGGCACCCTGAATCAGGTGAACATTCATTCTACGAATATCCAAATCAGGATAATCATGTGGTAAGACGTGCTTTTTTAATTCACCCATAGCACCAGCCAGTTCCACGCCGGTTGGTCCTCCTCCTACGATTACATAATTCATCAACCGGTAACGTTCATCCAAATCATTGGTCAATAAAGCATCTTCCAGATTTTGAAGGATCAGACTTCTTAAATCCAATGCTTCCGGAACGGTTTTCATTGGCATGGCATTTTCCTGAATGTTTTTGTTGCCATAATAATTGGTATCTGAACCGGTTGCAACAACCAAGTAATCATAATGTAACGAGCCAATATCTGAAAAAATGGTTTGGCTCGGAAGGTCAATTTTTTCTACATCAGCAATCCGAAAAAAGAAATTTTCCTTCTTTGCAAAAATCTGCCGGATGGCGTGTGCGATGGAATCAGGTTCCAGTCCTGCGGTTGCAACTTGATAGAGCAAAGGTTGAAAAGTATGGTAATTGTGTTTATCCAATAATACAACCTGATAATCTTTTGTCGCAAGTTTTTTTGCCAGTCTTAAACCTCCAAATCCTCCACCAATGATGACAATTCTCTTTAAATTTATATCCGGAATATTCATTTATTTTGTTTTGTAAACTCTTGTTAAATCTAATAATTTGACAGGACTCATGCTAAATCCTTTTACATTTTTACGCAGAAAAATACTGGTCTGATCATAAAATAGCGGTACAATTGGTGCTGATTTCATCATTAAACTATCCATTTTCCTGTAAATTTTTTCACGTTCTTTTTCACTGCTTATTTTAAACGAATTCAGGTATAATTGATCAAATTCATCATTTTTATAATGGGAATAATTTGGACCTTCCGGAGCGAAATTCTTGCTGTAATACAATGACAAAAAGTTTTCAGCATCCGGATAATCCGCTCCCCAGTTTGCACGGAAAAAAGAAAATTTACCCGTTGCTTTTCCATCACGCATCGTCGGTCCGGGCACGACGTTAATTTCAATATTCAAGCCAACCTTTGCTAATTGTGCCTGAATATATTCACAAATATCAGCGTACTCCTGAACCGTAGTCAGCTGAATTACAGGAAGACTTCCATTTTCTTTTTGGAATTCTTTTATCAGTTCCCTTGCTTTTTGGGGTTGATAGGTATAACCGGCATTTTCATTGAATCCCGGAAGGCCTTTTGGGATGAATCCTCCCTTGGCAGCCGTAGCGACCCCGTTCATCATATATTTGACCATTTTGGGCTTGTCAATTCCGTAATTGATGGCCTGCCTTAAGCGTTCATCAACCGGATTTGCATCATCTAAATAAAAACATAAATAAACCGTACTTAGATAATCATATTTATGAAGATCCAAAATGTCCTGGTATTTTGGATTCAATTCGCCAAGAGGCGTTAGAATTTCGTTTTTGTATGAGGGATCCAGATCTGCCATCATATCAACATTTCCTTGTATCAACTGTAAAAATTCGCTGTGTTTTTCAGGTAGAAATGTCATGGAAACCGCTTCCAGATAAGGAAGTGAATTTCCTTTTTCATCTTTTTCAAAATACAAGGGATTTTTCCTCAGGACTAATTTTATGTTGTCTTCCCAAAGCTGATATTGAAACGGACCGGTTCCGATGGGTTTCTTACGAAATTGTTCCTGCCCGTTTTGAAAGATTTCTTTAGGGACCACCGAACAATATTTCATGCTCAACAATCCCAAAAAAGGAGGGAAGGGTTCTTTCAGCTGAATTTGAAAAACCGAATCATTTAAGGCTTTAAAGTCATTTACATTATTTAAAACCCAGCTTCCCGCTCCTCCCACTTCCGGATCGATTAAACGATTGAAACTGTATTCAAAATCAGCAGCATTTACAGTTCGTGTAGAATCCTTTCCGAAAACTGCATTTTTATGAAAATAAACATCATTCCGAAGGGTAAATGAATAAATCTTTCCATCTTCCGAAATTTCCCAGCTTTTGGCAATATCCGGAACAATTTGCAAACTGTCGTTCAGCTTCACCAAGCTATTGTACATCAGGTTACATACCCATGTATTGGATTGCAATCTGGCGAAAGCCGGATCAAGAGAATTAATATTATCATAACGGTTTAACCGGAAGATTTTGGAGTCGTCAATTTCTTGTTTTTCGGAACAAGCCGTAAAAATCAGACTGAATAAAATTCCAACAAGAATTAGGTTAAAATACCGATTCATTTTGCTAAGATAATCCGAATTCGTTGAGAAAAAAAGGATTTCAATCAACTTACAAAAATGACTAAAAGAGCAATTCCTGCCGGAGCTAATTGTACAATGAAGATTTTTTTACTTGCCGTAATTCCGCCATAAAGTCCGGCAATAACAACGCAGGTCAAAAAGAAAATAGCAATGTTTTTCTGCCATTCCGTGTTTTCAATGAGCAATGACCAGATTAATCCGGCTGCTAAAAATAAATTGTACAATCCCTGATTAGCAGCCAACTTTTTGGTTGGCCGGAACATTTCTGCAGGCAATGCTTTTCCAAATGCTTTTTTGCCAAGTGTTTCCCAAGCAAACATTTCAAAATAGAAAATATACAAATGGATGGCAATGACAATTCCGATAAATATTTTGGTTAAGATGTCCATAGTTTAAAATTTACATTTCAAAAATAGGAATTTATTATGTGATTTTTAGCGTTCTCGTTAACTTCGCAAAATGCAAAAAGAATATGATGTCATCATAATAGGAGCCGGACCAATCGGGATGGCTTGTGCAATCGAAGCCCAACGGAAAAACCTGCGGTATGTAGTAATTGAAAAAGGAGCATTGGTCAACAGTTTGTACAATTATCCCTTGTATATGACTTTCTTTTCAACTGCTGAACGACTGGAAATAGGTGGAGTTCCGTTCTCAAATATTACTGCTAAGCCCGGGCGACAGGAAGCCTTAGAATATTACCGTAGAATTCAGGAATATTTTGGACTGAATGTTCAATTGTACGAGGAAGTTTTTTCTATTGAACAAGAAAATGAAATTAAATTTGTAAAAACCAATCAATCAGAGTATTACTCAAAAAGTATAATTATAGCAACCGGATTTTATGATATCCCGATTTACCTGAATATTCCGGGAGAAGATTTGCCGAAAGTTTCGCATTATTACAAAGAAGCACATCCATACACAGGTCAAAAAGTTGTGGTTGTCGGAGCGAATAATTCCTCGGTAGATGCGGCTCTGGAATGTTGGCGGAAAGGAGCTCAAGTAACCATGGTCATCAGAAAAGGCGAAATCCATGAGCGGGTAAAATACTGGGTAAAACCTGATGTTGAAAACAGGATTGCAGAAGGAAGTATCAAAGCATATTTTTATTCGAATTTGAAATCCATTCAGCAAAAAACAGTGACAATTTTCACACCGGATGGCGAAATTGAAATTGAAAATGATTTTGTGTTGGCCTTGACGGGCTATCGTCCGAATTTTGAATTTCTCCAATCCTGCGGAATTATATTGTCAGATGACGGACTTTTCATACCGAATTACAATCCCGAAACGATGGAAACCAATGTGAAAGGAATTTATCTGGCAGGTGTGGTTTGCGGCGGAATGGAGACCCATAAATGGTTTATTGAAAACTCAAGGGTTCACGCAATGATGATTTTGTCGAGTATTGTGGAAAAAGAGAATAGAAAATAGAGGATAGAAAATAGAATTCTTTCATTTAAAAAACCTTGTCAAGGTTATCATCGTGATGAAATTAACCTTGACAAGGTTCGTTCGTTATTTAATTAGAAAAATCCAAATTCATTGGTTTTGTTGGAATCGTCCTTTTAGCATTAGTCGTTGTAGGCTTCGCTTTATCAACAATTTCGAAGCTTATATTGTCAATCCATGCTTTTCCAATGTCATTTATTAAAACCCCAAAGTTCAATCTGTCACTATTTTCAGGAACATCCAAAATAATCTCATATTTCTTCCAGTCAGTATCGCCTTTTATTGGCCGATTGGACATGTTATCAAAACTCAGTGTTTCTCTTGGTTCCTTAGAATCGACACGCATCCACATTCCTGCTTTGTTTATTACACCTTTGGTTTTTATATAAGCTGTCATTTTCACTCTTTTGCCCAAATAGTTATCAGCACTACAAGTCTGCATTAATGTCCCAAAACCCTTAATTTTAGTTTCATCAGCATTCGATTCTATGTAGGCGCTGACTCCACCTGATTGGAATGTGGATTTATCTAAGCCAATGTTATAACTTTCTTTTTTGCTGCCAGAAATGAACCAACCATCGATGGATTGTGCATTGACTTTATTCGTTGATAAAAATGTTAAAGTTGTAATTAGTATTACAATCAATGATAATAATGAAATTTTTTTCATAGTGTTTCTTTTTAAATTGAATAATTCTTTGATGTGACTTTTTAATTGTTCGAACCAATTAGATTTTGAATTTGAAATAATTTCTTGTTGAATGGAGAGTGATTTTAAATTTTCATAATTAAAGTCCAAAGCATTTAGAATTAGTTTAACGGTATGTTTTCTTGGAGTTACTTCCGCTAACTCAATTCTTTGTACAGTTCGCAGGCTTATGTTACACATTTCAGCGAGTTCGCTTTGTGTAAAACCTTTTTTTTGCCTTAATTCAAAAATCAGTTTTCCTAATTCAAGTTGGTTCATAAATTCAAATTCAATACAAGAATAAATTCAACTAAAAATTTTCACAAGTATTTAGGTTGTCTTTTTAGCGACATATTTACGTCATTGATTTTAAATGACTCAAAATTAAGGATGTATGAGTGGTGTTTTTATTGTTAGTTTGTGACTTGATTAAACCTTGAAAAGGTTGTAGAAATCAATTATTTTATCAACCCAATTTCTCTCAATCTCTGCGTCAGAAAATCTCCAGCCGTGATGTTATCAAACTGTTTTGGGTTTTCTTCATCTATACAATTTTCCAAAACACTCAAATCCATTTCACTGATGGGGTGCATAAAAAACGGAATGGAAAAGCGTGGTTTTCCCCATTCTTCACGCGGTGGATTCACAACTTGATGAATCGTAGATTTGAGCTTGTTATTGGTGTGACGTGAAAGCATATCGCCCACGTTGATGACCAGTTCATCAGGTTCTGCAATCGCATCTACCCAAACACCATCTTTACGCAATACCTGCAAACCACCGGCAGAAGCACCCATCAAAAGCGTAATCAGATTGATGTCGCCATGCGCACCTGCTCGAACCGCTCCTTTGGGTTCTTCCTGAATGGGCGGATAATGAATTGCACGCAAGATGGAATTTCCGTTTTTAACTTTATCATCAAAATAATACTCATCCAAACCTAAATACAAAGCCAAAGCACGCAATACATAAATACCCGTTCTCTCCAATTGCTGATAAGCATCTTTTCCGGCTAAATTAAAGTCAGGAACTTCTATCACGTCAATGTTTTCGGGGTAATCAAATCTATCTTGGTCTTCTTCGTCCACATATTGTCCGAAATGCCAGAATTCTTTCAAATCACCTTCCGGTTTGTCTTTTGCGTGCTCTTTTCCAAAAGAAGTATAACCCCGCTGTCCGCCAATTCCTTCAATTTCATACCGCTCTTTCGCTTCTGTAGGAAGGGCGAAAAAATCTTTTACACTTGTGTATAACTTGTCGACCAATTCATCTGAAAGAAAATGTCCTTTCAACGCCACAAAGCCAATGTCTTCGTATGCTTTGCCTATTTCGTTCACGAATTTTTGTTTTCTTTGGGGGTCATCTGAGATAAAATCATTCAAATCAACCGAAGGGATTCCGTTTTGTTTCATTGTAATTATTTTAAACTAAATTTAAAAATACGGCAATTCCGTTAAATAATTATTCATTAAACGAAAAAATCTGCCAATTATCATTCAAAAGGTTTTTTGCCAACTGAACTAATTTGTTATTTTTGTGGACTTTGGAGACTAAGAATGTAATTAATTTGAAAATAAGATTTATATAATGGAAAAAATTAAAGTAGTAAATCCCGTTGTCGATTTGGACGGGGATGAAATGACGCGCATCATCTGGCAATTTATCAAAGACAAATTGATTTTGCCTTACTTGGACATTGATATCAAATATTATGATTTGGGAATGGAAAATCGTGATGCAACCAATGACCAGGTGACCATTGATGCGGCAGAAGCTATCAAAAAATACAATGTCGGAATCAAATGTGCTACCATCACACCTGATGAGGCCAGAGTAGAAGAGTTTGGATTAAAAAAAATGTGGAAATCTCCAAACGGAACCATCCGAAATATTGTAGGTGGAACGGTTTTCCGTGAGCCAATCATCATGAGCAATGTTCCACGTTATGTTCAGGGTTGGACCAAACCAATCGTAATCGGCCGTCACGCTTTTGGAGATCAATACAAAGCGACCGATACGGTGATCAAAGGAAAAGGGAAATTTACAATGACGTTTGTCCCTGAAGACGGGGGAGAAGCGCAAACTTGGGAAGTCTACGATTTCAAAGGTGATGGTGTAGCAATGGCAATGTACAATACAGATGAGTCAATTTATGGTTTTGCACATTCATCTTTTCAAATGGCTTTGACCAAAAAATGGCCTTTGTATCTTTCTACAAAAAATACGATTTTGAAAGCTTATGACGGACGCTTCAAAGATATTTTCCAAGAAGTTTACGAAGAGCATTACAAAGCGAAGTTCGAAGAAATGGGAATTACTTACGAACATCGTTTGATTGATGATATGGTGGCATCTGCCATGAAATGGAACGGAGGATTTGTATGGGCTTGTAAAAACTATGACGGAGACGTTCAATCCGATACCGTTGCTCAAGGATTTGGTTCACTTGGGTTGATGACTTCTGTTTTGGTTACGCCTGACGGAAAAACCGTTGAAGCCGAAGCTGCGCATGGAACCGTAACGCGTCACTATCGTCAGCACCAGCAAGGAAAAGAAACTTCCACAAATCCGATTGCTTCTATTTTCGCCTGGACCAGAGGGCTGGCACACAGAGGAAAACTGGATGAGAATCAGCCTTTGATTGATTTTGCCAACACATTGGAGCAGGTTTGTATTGATACGGTAGAAAGCGGTAAAATGACCAAGGATTTGGCCATGTTGGTTTATGGAGAAAAGATGACTTCTGAAGATTATTTAAATACGCAGGAATTCTTAAATGCTTTGGATGAAGGGTTGAAAGCGAAATTAAAATAACAATTGATTAGTCCTAAAAAATAGATTAAATGAGACAGCCCCATACTGAGGGCTGTTTTTTATATAAAAAATACCAAAATTTAGGTATGTTTCAATCCGGAATAATGATTGTATATTTGTAACTGTAAAAGCTAATAGCTTTTCATAGGTTTAGGTTGGTTAAGGTAAATACCCTCGTTGATAAAACGAGGGTATTTCTTTGTTAAATAAATCTCACTTATTTTCCATTATATAAAAAACCCACCAGAAGGTGGGTTTCGCTTTTCAAAGGGTAGATTTTGGCCAAGAAATGTTTATTTAGGCAAACCTAAATTAAGGCAAAGTTACAAATTCTTGGAATACCTTAACGTCTTTTACTTCAAATTCTTGCGTCTGCAAATTTTGCTCTCCCAACAATATATAAGGATAGTATTTTCCTGCAACAGGAGGTGTGTCCAAGGCAACTTGCGTTACATAAGACTGGTCAACTTTACTTGCTCCTGCCTCAAGCGGATCCAAGTCCGTCGAAGAAAAAACTGTACCTATTAACTCTGGATTTTTTACATCAAATGGTTTTTCGGCGAAATACACCATTAATCTCAGTTTATTTGATGCAGCATCACCTTTGTTATTTAAATTTCCACCTGTAATGACCAATTCTTTGGCCTCAAGATTCAAATCTACTTTCCAAATTCCATCAAAACCAACGGTTCTGGCAAAGCCTGAATTTTCTGCAATGGATTTGGCAGTATAAGTATCAGCAGTATCTTTTACAATAATTTCTTTTCCTTGTTCAAGTGCTCTTTCGGCTTCCGATTTTTCCTGAGCTACTTCCTTTTCTTCAATTGCTGTCGCAGCATTTTCTTTTGCTACTTCTTTTTCATTTAGTGGTTTTTCATTTTCTTGCGCGTTTATAAAAAAAGGAAGTGCAATAAACGCAGCTAAAATTAATCGTTTCATATATTTTAAATTTGCATTACTCAGGTTCAAAAAACAATTACTATTCCAAGAAGCCTTAATGAAATGTTAAAATACATTTTGATTATAATTTTTGAAATGAATTTGGCCCTATGAGTAAATGATTTAGATTTGCAAAAGACAATGATGAGATTTAAAATTAGAAAACCTTATAGTTCAATTGTAATTTTTGTTTTGACAATTATTGCCATTCGTATGATGGGGTGTGCAACTGTATTTCCCGATGAAGTCTTTCCTCATCTGAATAATTTTTTCGCCAAGTTTCTTTATTCAATTTCTTCTCTTTTTCATTTTTCCGTAGGAGATGTATTTTATACTTTAATATTCATAGTGGGAATTCTTTTCATAATATATTTTGTAAGGATAATTTGTATAAAAAACAGAAGCGAAATAATCCGAATTATTTCTTTTATTTTTTACTTTCTCACTTTTATTTATTTGACTTTTCACTTGTGCTGGGGATTTAATTATTACAAAACGCCGCTGAAAGAAAGCTATGATATAGAAAACATCCAATTACAAGAACTAAAAAATCTGGCAGAAATTTATCTAAAAAAGTCGATTGAAGACAGAATGGGAGTTCAAGAAAATGCAGATGGTGTTTTTGAGTTTGAATTAAATCAAAATCAAATTGATTCCTTGATTAAGACTTCTTTTGATGTACTGGGGAAAGAATACAAAGAAATTAAATTTACCAACGGTACTCCCCCAAACATTAAAAAATCTCAATACAGCATTATATTCAGTTATTTAGGGGTTTTGGGTTATTACAATCCATTTACAAATGAGGGGCAATACAACAATGAAATGCCTGCAACCAAATTACTTTTTACGCAAATGCATGAAACGGCTCACCAATGGGGATTTGCTCCGGAAAATGAAGCAAATTTTATAGGTTTTCTCATTGGTTCCAAAAGTGATTGTATAGAGTTTAAATATGTAAGCCACTATATGGCTTTGCGTCAAATACTAAACCGGATTGTTTGGGAAGATCCTAAATTTGTTGAACAGCTTATGGAAAAATATTCTCCCGGCATGAAGCGCGACCGTGCATACGAAATTCAAATTCAATTAAAATACAATCATTCTGCAGATGATGCTTTTTCTATGCTAAACGAGGCTTACCTTCGTTTAAACAATCAGGAGGGGCTTGAGTCATATGGTAAATTTGTAGAACTGCTCGTGGGGTATAACCGAAAATACCATAATAAACCATAGGGCATTTTGAAATAAAACTGCCAGTTCGAGCCACTTTACGATTTTATCGCTACACTTGAACTGGCAGATTATTATCAGCTTTTCAAAAAAATATAATTAATAAAGCGTAATCGGATTTTCAAAAGCCCGGTAACTTTTCATATAAGTTTTCCCATCACTTCCGATTTCCGAAACCGTCATTAAAATATAATATTGTCCTTCTGAAGGGATTGCTCTTAAATTGGTCTTTAGAGAAGTATCTACAAAAGTATTCTTTGCTTTGATAGGAGATTCAAAAGGAACCGATCCAATCAACAGACCATCAAAATTCTGAGATATGGCTGTTTGTTTTTCTTTTGTGAGAAACACATCGATTTTAAGATGATCTACATCTTGAGAAGAATTATTGGCTATGTTCCCACCTAATATCGAAACCAAAAAGTTTTTAAAATCAATATCCAATTTCCATTCACCTTCCAGGGTTATGCTGTTGTCATTTTTTACTGTGATTTCTACGGGAGCATTAGGGTCGGTAATTCCTGAAGTATCGGTTGTTGTGTTTTTTGCTTCTTCTATTTCATTGAATATTGACACAATATTATTTTGAACTTTTAAACGACGGTTGATTTGAACAATATCCTTAATTTTCCCTGACTGGGTAAGCAGGAGTACAGGGAAATATTTTCCGTCAGACGGTATTTTTTGGTCTTTAAACTGAATGTTTACACCGGCAAAAGAAGAGTTTCCTTTTATAGCTTTTAAATTGAAAGTTGAAACAAGAAAACCTTCCATTTGATCTGAATTCAAATCAAGAGGAGCGGAGCTGAAATATAATTCCAAATTCATCTTTCCCGAAGATTGTGAAGATGAATTTGAGATTTTTCCGTTTTTAATTGTAGCTTGCTGGTTGTCAATCTCTAACATCCAATCATGAGAGAGTTTCAAAGTGCTGTTGGCTAAATCATTTTGATTGATTGAAAGAATTTCCTGGCCAAAAGCCAAATTGCTTACCACAATGGTAAAAAATAGAATTATTTTTTTCATAGGAATTGGGGTTAATAGGTTAATTTTTTTTACTTGATTTGTTATTTATTCAAATTGTTTAAAAACTTTTTCTAAAATATTGAGTGCATCAAAAAGCTCCTCTTCTGTGATTACCAAAGGAGGTGCGAAGCGAATTATATTTCCGTGTGTG
>PJTQ01000478.1_pt1 | contig 21516 bp, 21 predicted proteins | sample 1512231 | NCBI WGS metagenome assembly PJTQ01 (sample SAMN08177688, study PRJNA422409) | Soil metagenome, whole genome shotgun sequencing project. | isolation source: Soil (3) enriched on wood chips | place: USA: Madison | collected 2015-01-15 | reverse complement strand
GATGTGTGGTGATCCCAACTGAAGTACAATTCGCCATATTTAAAAATTTCTTCTTCTGAATAAAATGCCATAGAGTGAATCCTCGCCAAAGCGGTTTCTAATGCCAATGGATGAAAAAGAGTCCCATATGGATTTTTCAGAATTTGAAATTTTGAATTTTCAAGTTTGTCTCCAATTGAATCAATAAAACAAGAACCTATTCCAAATATTTGATTAGAATGGCTGATTGTCCTATTGGAACCAGATAATGCTAACTCTGTTCTAAATTTCATTAAACTTGTCTTTCAATCAATGAAGAAGCCAATTCTTTGAGTTGCGATTTTTTCTCTTCTGACACTTGTATTTTGTCAAGAAAGCTTAAAGATTTTTCGGTATACTCTGCAATCAAACCCATTACCTCCAAATCAATTTTTAATTTCCGGAAGATTTTCTCTACAGCGTATACTTTATCTATATTGTCTGTTTTCATGCCATACCAAAACTTTAACTCATCTGCTTCTTTTTCTCCTGACAATTCAAGAGCTTTGATATAGAGAATAGTTTTTTTGTTTTCAAATATATCTCCGGCGTGGATTTTCCCGAAGTCCTGCTGCCCAAAAACATCCAGGTAATCGTCTTTTAACTGAAAAGCAATTCCAAGATTTTTACCAAACTCATATAGGCTTTTACAATCTTCTTCACTGGCGTCTGCAATCAATGCCCCTATTTTTAACGAAGCGCCCATCATAACACCTGTTTTAAGGGTAATCATCCTGATATATTCTTCATAGGTAACCTCTTCTTGGGTTTCGAAATTCATATCATATTGTTGTCCTTCACACAATTCCGCAGCTGTTTTAGAAAATAACTTGGTTACAGCTTTAAACTTATCTGCCGGAAGGTCTTCCATCATCTGATAGGCTTTTATCAGCAATCCATCACCGGAAAGAATCCCAATATTCGTATCATATTTTATGTGTACGGTTTCTTTTCCCCGTCTCAGTGGTGCAGCGTCCATTATATCATCATGCATCAAAGAAAAGTTGTGGAAAAACTCAATTCCCAGTGCAGGTTTGAGCACATTTTCAACATTTCCATCAAAAACATAAGAACCGAGCATCACAATTACAGGACGAAGCCGCTTGCCCCCTATTCCTAAAATATAATCACACGGTTCGTACAATTCTGTGGGTTCCAAGCTTTTGAAAGAATAATCTTCCAATGCTTTACTTACAATTTCCTGGTATTCTTCAATCACACTCTTCATATATAATAAGTCTATAGCGCAAAGATAAAATTTCTAATGCGTAGCAGTAGAATCTATTTTGAGAAAAGTTTATAAAAACGTTAATTTTGCATCGACAAAAAATTAGAAATGGGAAGAGCTTTTGAATTCAGAAAAGGAAGAAAAATGAAACGTTGGGCTACAATGGCCAAAACGTTTACAAGAATCGGGAAAGATATTGTAATGGCAGTTAAAGAAGGTGGGCCAAACCCTGAGGCCAACTCCAGGTTGCGGGCTGTAATACAGAATGCCAAGGCTGCCAATATGCCCAAAGAAAATGTGGAACGCGCCATCAAAAAAGCCTCCGACAAAGATACTGCTAACTTTAAAGAAGTGTTGTTTGAGGGTTATGGGCCGCACGGGATTGCTGTTTTGATCGAAACCGCGACAGATAACAATAATAGAACTGTGGCCAACATCAGAAGCTATTTCAATAAATGTAACGGAACTTTGGGAACACAGGGTTCGGTGGAATTTATGTTTGACCACATCTGCAACTTTACAGTAAATGGCGAAGGTTTGGATCTGGAAGAACTTGAACTTGAATTGATTGATTACGGAGCTGAAGAATTATTTGAAGAAGAAGGAAACGTTGTCGTGTACGCACCTTTTGAAAGTTTTGGTCAACTACAAAAATATTTTGAAGAAAACAATGTCGAAATTATTTCGAGTGGCTTTGACCGGATTCCGCAGGTCACAAAAGAACTAAACGAAGAACAACAAGCCGATTTGGACAAATTACTGGAGAAAATTGAAGAAGATGATGATGTTCAGAACGTTTTCACGACTATTGCAAATAATTAAAGATATTTGTCCTCTCTGATTTGTTTGTACATCTTTTGGTTATTTTTCAAACCACAAAGGATGCAAAGTTTTACACAAAGGACACAATTCAAAATTTTATAGAATGAATCTCAAACAAAAAACAGCTGAAATCCTTATTCAAACTATTTCTGAACTTTACAACATAGTTCCGGAAAGACTTGAGATTCAAAATACCCGTAAAGAATTTGAAGGTCAATATACATTGGTCACTTTTCCGCTCATCAAAGAACTGAAAAAGAAACCTGAAGATATCGGAAATGAAATCGGAAATGCTTTGCTTTCTCAAAATATAATTTCTCAATTTAATGTTGTAAAAGGATTTTTAAACCTGAGTTTTCCAGATTCCTTTTGGTTGGAGAACCTGACTAAAATCTCATTAGACAAAGCGTTTGGTTTTGTGAAAAATAATCCTGACCCTAAATCAGTGATGGTAGAATATTCTTCGCCCAACACTAATAAACCAATTCATTTGGGGCATATACGAAATAATCTTTTGGGATATTCGGTTGCCAATATTTTCAAAGCGGCCGGCCATAAAGTCCAGAAAATACAAATTATCAACGATCGGGGAATTCATATTTGTAAATCTATGATTGCCTGGGAGAAATTTGGAAACGGTGAAACACCTAAATCGTCCGGGATGAAAGGGGATCATTTGGTTGGTAAATATTATGTGGAATTTGACCAACATTACCGAGAAGAAATCAAAGAGTTAATAGCCAAAGGACAGTCAGAAGATGATGCCAAAAAGAACGCTCCGCTGTTCAAAGAAGCACAGGAAATGCTGGTCAAATGGGAAGCCGGTGATGAACAGGTTCGAGATTTATGGGCCAAAATGAATGGTTGGGTGTATGAAGGTTTTGCCCAGACGTACAAACGTTTAGGTGTCGATTTTGATCATTATCAATATGAAAGTAACACCTATTTATTAGGAAAAGATTTGATCCAGAAAGGACTGGACTCAGGTGTTTTTTACCGCAAAGATGACGGTTCGGTTTGGATTGATTTGACTGCTGAAGGATTAGATGAGAAATTAGTCCTGCGTTCAGACGGAACTTCGGTTTACATGACCCAGGATTTGGGAACGGCTGTGGAAAGGTTTGAGACTTTTGACATTGAAAAACTAATTTATGTAGTAGGAAATGAACAGGATTATCATTTCAAAGTATTGTTTTTGATTCTGAAAAAATTAGGCTACCAATGGGCGGATTCCTTGGAACATCTCTCCTATGGCATGGTAAATTTACCCGACGGAAAAATGAAATCTCGTGAAGGAACCGTAGTAGATGCCGATGAGCTGATGGAAGATATGTTCCAAACAGCTAAAGAAATTGCTTCTGAACTGGGAAAACTTGATGGCTATTCTGAAGAAGAGAAAGATAGACTCTACGAAATCATCGGTATGGGCGCTTTGAAATATTATATTTTAAAAGTTGACCCAAAAAAAGGAATTTTATTTGACCCAAAAGAAAGTGTTGACTTCAATGGTAATACAGGGCCGTTTATTCAATATACATATGCACGGATTCAATCCATTTTGAGAAGGAAGAAACCCGATGATTTTGATAGCTCAAAAGTGAATTTGACGGATTCCGAAAAAGATATCATCAGACAACTTTACAATTACGAGGAAACTATCCAAAAAGCTGCAGAGGAATTAAGTCCGGCTCTGATTGCCAATTATGTATATGAATTGGTGAAATTGTTTAATCACTTTTACCAAAGTCATCCCATTTTAAAATCAGAAGAAGAAAATCTTAAAAATTTCAGATTATATTTAGCTCAACTATCTGGAAACACCATTTCATCTTCTCTTAACCTACTGGGAATCAAGTCACCTGATAAAATGTAATATTTTTTTTGCATTTTTTAACTTTAATTTATTTTTTCATTTCAAATAGATTACTTAATTTTGTAACCATAAAAGCTAATAGCTTTTTCATAGGTTTAGGTTGGTTAAGGTTAGCTCCTCATTCATTACGAATGAGGAGTTACTTTTTTAAACTTTCTTTAACTTGTAATCCCACGCCATCTTTCATACATTTGTTTTCATAAAAAAAGTTATTATGACTACAAAATATGAGCAAATCTCTTCTTCTTTATTTATAAAAAACAGAAAGAAATTTGCAAACGCATTACAACCAAAATCCTTAGCTGTATTTAATTCAAACGATGTATATCCGGTCAGTGCAGACAGCACTCTCCCCTTTGCGCAACATCGTGACATTTTTTATTTAAGTGGAATTGACCAGGAAGAAAGCATTTTACTGATTTTTCCGGACAGCTACGAAGCAAAACACCGGGAGATTCTTTTCTTGAGAGAAACCAATGAGCATATAGCGGTTTGGGAAGGTGAAAAATTAAACAAAGAGCAAGCTTTTGAAGTTTCGGGAATCAAAACCGTTTATTGGTTACAAGATTTTCCAAAAATTTTGCGGCAATTAATGCATGAAGCCGAAAATGTATACATCAATACAAACGAACACTATCGTGCAAATGTGGAAACTGAAACACGTGAAGACCGTTTCGTTAAAAAAATAATGACTGATTTTCCCGGTCATAATTATTTGAGAAGTAATCCTATTTTGCAGCGATTACGCTCCATTAAAGAACCCGAAGAAATTGAATTAATCCAAAAAGCTTGTGATATTACCGAAAAAGGATTCAGAAGAATCCTCAATTTTGTAAAACCGGGCGTATGGGAATTTGAAATTGAGGCTGAATTCTCTCATGAGTTTTTAAGGAACCGCTCCAAAGGGTTCGCTTATACACCAATTATCGGAAGTGGATATAATTCCAATGTTTTACATTATATTCAAAATAACCAACAATGTCAGGACGGCGATATTTTATTGCTGGATGTGGGCGCGGAATACGCTAATTATTCTTCAGACATGACAAGAACGATTCCTGTAAACGGACGATTTTCTGACCGACAAAAACAAATTTACAATGCGGTCTTGAACTGTAAAAATGAAGCCGAAAAGCTTTTGGTTGCCGGTAATAACTGGTATGATTACCACAAGCAAATGGGTGAAATCTATACCTCTATCCTTTTGGATTTGGGGTTAATCGACAAAGCCGATGTACAAAACGAAAATCCGGACTGGCCTGCTTACAAAAAATATATGATGCACGGAACTTCGCATCATATGGGGTTGGATACACATGATTATGGAATTCTTTCTGATAAATTTGTTGAAGGAATGGTATTTACCAATGAACCCGGATTTTATATCCCTGAAGAAAATTTAGGAATACGGATTGAAGATGATTATGTAATCCAATCCTCAGGCGCTCCCAAGAATCTGATGAAAAACATTCCGATTACTGTAGAAGAAATTGAAGAAATTATGAATTCTTAATAATTTTTTTGTAAAATTGAAAACCGTTTCTAAACTGATTTAATTAGAAGCGGTTTTTTTATTTCTAATTCAAATAACAACACATATGAAGAAATTAATTGTTTTAACTTCATTCTTATATGGAATCGCTTTTGCGCAAACCCAAAATGATTCTGTACAATTCAAAAAAATATCAGACGAAATTTTACTTCATGGCGAAGCGTATGATAATTTAAAGGAATTGACCAAAGACATTGGCCACCGGCTAAGTGGCTCTGAAAATTATGAAAAAGCAGTTGTTTGGGCTGAGCAAAAACTAAAAGAAGCCGGTGCAGATAAGGTTTGGTTACAGGAAGTGATGGTTCCCGTTTGGGAGCGTGGAAAAGAATCTCTGAAAATCCAATTCAATAACGGGGAAATCAAAGAGTTGAAAATGACCTCTTTAGGTAATTCAGAAGGAACAGGTGGAAAAGATTTTTCGGGAGAAATTTTAATGGTTAATTCAATTGAGGAATTTGAAAAACTACCGGAATCCCAAGTAAAAGATAAAGCTGTATTTTTTAATTATCCATTTAGACAGGATTTTGTTGAAACGTTCCGCGCCTATGGCGACGCAGGAAAATATCGTTTTTCAACCGCCTCTTTGGTGGCGAAAAAAGGTGGGAAATTTGTAATTGTCCGCTCATTATCTTCCGGAATGGATGACGTTGCACATACCGGAACAATGGGTTATGATGAGAATTATGCCAAAATTCCTGCGGTCGCCATTGGAAATTCAACGGCTGATGAATTAGCGGAATTAATTAAAAATCAAAAAGTTATTGCCATTTTAAATTCAAACTGTGGAATGAAATCGGAAAAAATGACTCATTCAGTCATTGGAGAAATTACCGGGAAAAAGGATCAAAAAGTGATTGTAGTAGGTGGACATTTGGATTCCTGGGACGTGGGTGAAGGCGCCCATGATGATGGAGCCGGCATTGTCCAAAGCATAGAAATCCTCCGTGCCTTCAAAAAATTGGGGATTCAAAATAACCATACCATACGAGTAGTTTGCTTTGCCAATGAGGAAAATGGATCCCGGGGCGGAAAACAATATGCGGAAACCGCGAAAAATAACAATGAAATACATTTACTGGCTATAGAAAGTGATGCAGGAGGCTTTACGCCAAGGGGGCTTTCGCTTGATATGGAACAATCTAAACGAAAAGAAGTCCAAAGCTGGTCTGCCCTATTTTTACCTTATGGCGTTTATGATTTCTCTAAAGTTTATGGTGGCGTTGACATTGAACCTTTGAAAGAAAAATTAAATGTTCCGCTTGCGGGTCTTGTCCCCGACTCCCAACGCTATTTTGACATACATCATACTGCCGAAGATACTTTTGAAAAAGTAAACCGGCGCGAATTGCATCTTGGGGCAATCGCAATGGGTCAATTAATCTTTATGGCTGACCAATATTGGTAAAATCCGGCATCGTTAAAGTTAACTTAAAAAGCGAAATCTTACCCACTAGAATTCTTAAACGAATTAAATTTAGAACATGAAAAAATGGATGGTATTTGGGCTTTTGATCAGTATTTTGAGCTGCTGCGCGCAGGAAAAAGAAAATGTTTTAAAAGTTGTTAATTATGATGAATTAAAATCGGTTATTCAAAAAGAGGATGGGAAACTATATGTTGTGAATTTTTGGGCAACATGGTGTAAACCTTGTATAGAAGAGCTCCCGGGATTTATGATTGTCAATGAACAATTTAAAAATAATCCTAATTTCAAAATGATTCTGGTTTCCATGGACAATAAAAGATTGCTCAATACCAAAGTGAAAAAGTTCATTCGTGACCATGATATTGATGCTGATGTTTATCTGCTTGATGATATTCAACGCATGAACGAATGGATTCAGGCAACAGATGAAAGCTGGAGTGGTGCTATTCCCGCTACCGTCTTTTATAAAAACGGAGAAAAAATCTTGTTCAGGGAATTGCAAATTACACAATATGAGCTGGAAGATATTGTGAACGAGAATCTTTAAAATATGAAAAAACTAATTTTAATATTCAACGCAGCAATAGGGACGAAGCCATAGACTTTAAATTGAAAAGTACAGAAGGTACATGATTTAACTCACCAATTTCAAAAATGCAAAAGGTTTTATCGTTATTTTCAACTGTAGGCATTGGAAAAAGGATTTAGTTTCCCCTATTTGCTGGATGACGGACAAAATTTATCCGCTGTATGGCACAACCAAAACACCTCATATTTTTTTAAGGTGAAAATATCGTAAAATACATTGGAGCGATTGATAGTAACTACTAAGACACCAATGATACCGACGAACATTATGATTCAGGATGCCATAGATGCGTTGCTTACCTGAAAACGGGTTCCAAAAGAAATCACAGTTTCCATAGGCTGTACGATTAAAGTGAAGAAAGATAGGGTTAAATCTTGATTTTGGATATACCTTTTCCCGACAGTCTATACAGGAATAGGTAGAGCTTATTTTTAAAATAATTAATTCCACTTGATTCTCTTTCTATAATTTTCAAAGCTAGATCAGGTCGTTTGTATTTAAGTATCTCTGTCAAAAATCGGTTGGTATATGCTTTATAATAATCTTTTAAATTGCTTTTTTGCTGTGGATTCAGGTGATGGTTAAAAATCAAATGACGCGCATAGCAATAATTGTAATATTTCTCCGTTTTTTTCTCTTCATCATGAGAAATTGTTTGGAGGTGAATCCTAATTCTTATGTGTATACCATCAATTAAATAAATAATGGGATTTTGCAGCAATATTTTCATGAAAAATTCCCAGTCTTGACCTGCTGCCAAACTTTCGTTAAACTTAATGGAATTCTTTATCAAAAAGGATTTTAAAATCGCAGGATTTGAAATCAACCAAACAATTTCTTTCTTAAAGAACTTCTCTGTCAATTTAGGATCATATAAATCTCCTTTGATAATTAATGTCTCAAAATCATTTTCATCACTAAAATAAACCGATTGTACCATGCTCATGTCCGGTCCTTTAGACTTAATCATTTGGAAGTGATTTTCGATTAAATTGGGAAGCATCAAGTCATCACTGTCGAAAAAAATCACATACTCTCCTCTTGACAGATTTATTCCAATATTTCGACAGACATTGGCTCCTTTCTTTTCTTGAAAATCAGTGCGTTTAAAAGGTCTAAAGCGATTATCTAAACCCGCATATTTTTCCAAAACTGTCCAGGTTTCATCCTCGCTTCCATCATCCACCAGGACGCATTCCCAATTAGAATTGGACTGGGCAAGAACAGACTCCAATGTTTCAGAGATTAAATCTGCTCTGTTATAAGTTGGAATGATAATTGAAATCATGTGAGAGTTTTTACAAAAAGATAAAATCTGATTTCGATTTTGTCTTTTTCAGATTCTCTGTAATGTCTTTTTCGTGTAATTCTAAAAACTCTAACTCTTGTTTGAGATGTTTAAAATATTCCTTCTGTAATAAGACTTTACTTTTTCGAACTTTGTTTTTTAATTGAGATTTATACTTTTTGATATAAACCGACGAAGAATAATTTGGATTAGATAGTTGATTTAAAATAATTCTTTTCTTCACTTCCACTCTTTCTTCATAGATCGTTTTAGGTCGATCTTTGCGATCATGAAATATGGACGTATTTGGGTAAACTCCAATTTTCAAATTATGAAAACCTAAACGCTGACAATAATTATCATCTTCGCCATAATGAAAAAAAGTTGGACTAAATCCGCCGACAATTTTCAAACATTCACGGGAAATTAACCAAGCTGCAGCACAGACAAATTTTGTTTCGTAAATCTTTTCTTTGACTTTATTTAGCACAAAGTCGGAATAAAGATTGGGGCAGGAATACGGAGAAATCTGATTTGAGAATCTAAGATCCAATGCGTCACCCTCCCCATTTAAATGCATGGGGCTAACTATACCGTACTCGGGGTTTTTCTTTAATTGAGTAACTAACTTCTCAATTGTATCTTTTTCTATCCAAGCGTCCTGATTTAATAGAAAAAAATATTCTCCGCCGCTTTCTAATGCATATTTTAATCCTTGGTTATTGGCTCCACCAAATCCTTTGTTTTCCTTGTTTTCAATCAAATGAACCGAAGGATATTTTGATTTAATAACTTTAACTGTTTCATCAGTTGAAAGGTTATCTACTATTACAATTTCTGTTTTGAGAGTAGATTTCAGTAAAGAATCCAAACACTTCTGCAACCAATTATTGCGGGTTGCATTGTAAGTCACGATTATGGTAAAAACTTCCATATTATAAGGCTTTTACAATTTTTTCAACAAAATCATAATACTTCTGTTTAAGAATATTTGTATTTGTCAGAATTTTATCGTTTAAATTCAGGGAAAAGATTTCATTAAATTTATCATAAAAAGATTCTAATTCATAAACATGGTTTAACTCTGGAATGCTCCAGGTTTCTAAAAATGAAACCACCTTATTTTGAGTGAGATTCAAAGGTATGTACGGCACACCGTAACTCATTGATGTAATGACACCATGTAAACTCGTTCCAATATAGAGTTGCGCATTTGCAATCAAACCGATTATTTCCGGAATTGTAGGTTGTTTATCGATTAAAATAACTTTTGCATCCTTCAATTGATTATAAATCTGTTTTAAAACAATCTGATCTTCATGGCCTTTTGCTGTTCCCAAAGGACAAAGAACAATTTTTAAATCTTTCTCTAAAATCTTTTTCAATTGATTAACTATAAATTCAACTTTGTTTTGATGTTTGTGGTTGGACAATTGAAAAAAAACATAATCATCTTTAATGACTCGCTCTAATTTGTTTTTTGGGTAAACATCAGATAAAATTATGGCTGAATCGGGAACCAAAATAAACTTGTCATCATTATAAACTCTTGTAATAAATTCATAACTCGAATTATCTCGCAATCCAACTAATGACGCTGCCCGCAATGTATCCATCTGATTTTTATTCAATCCTCTTCCTCCGCCTACAGCATTATAAAACACCTGTAAATCAGTTACTTTGTAATTTTCCTCATTTATGATAAATGGAAATTCCGTTTTATTGCCAAATAGAAATTTCGGGATATTACGAAAAATTCTATTGTATCGGATTTTCTTTATTTGATAAAAAAAATCGTACAATGGATTGATATACGAATATAAATTATTCCACTTCGCAGAAATACTTTCGCCGCCTGCAACAATTACCACATTAATCTCACGATTATTTACATCGGATATTAAATCTCTATAACTTTTTGATTTAAAGGCTTTTAAATGGGAATAATCTGCCGAAATCAAGGAGTATTTTTTTAATTGGATCTTAGAACCGATCAATTTGGAAATCGCGTGCTCTAACATCATTGGAAACAAAAAGTCGCCATAATTGATTCTGTCATGAGGTCCAAAAATTCCGATTTTCTCTAATTTCTTGGAATTTAACTTATCCATTTTGCAGGTGTATAGATTAAATTATTTGATTTTTGAACAGATTTATTACCAAAGATTTCCAATTCTGCAGGGATAATTTCAATCTTCACCAGTCCATCTATAAAATCAATCGTTTGTTTATGATTTAATATGGACAAAGCAAAATTATAATTTCCATCAAAAACATTCAAATCATTTATTATCAACTCTACATAATTTTTATTTTTCAATTCCACATCCATTTCAGAAGTTCTCCATGCCGCAATTCCATTTCCATAAACGTCATTCATTCGAACGTTTATATTCAGGTTCTCAAAATTTTCCTGAAGATCAAGTTCGATTCCCATTCTGATATCTTCCCCCATTTTGAAACTTGTTTTTTCAGTATCGGTTTCTGCATCTTTCAAGATAACGGATTTAATTTTGCTTTTATAAGCAGATTTATAAGTTTTAGTCAAATTTTTGGATTCAAAAACCGTATTATTATTCATCAAATAATAATCAATAGTTTTTTGAATGTCACCCATATAATTCACGGTTCCATCTTTCAGGAAAACTCCATAGTCACAAAGATTTTGGATGGATGCCATATTATGACTCACAAATAAAATCGTTCTTCCCTCACCTTTGCTCACATCGCCCATTTTGCCCAGACATTTCTTCTGAAATTCTGCATCACCAACCGCAAGGACTTCGTCAACTATCAAAATCTCTGACTCCAAATGCGCCGCAACCGCAAAAGCCAATCGAACATACATTCCCGAAGAATAACGCTTCACTGGCGTATCTACATAACGTTCCACACCGGCAAAATCAACTATCTCATCAAACTTTCGGGAAATTTCCTTTCGGGTCATTCCCAAAATCGCTCCGTTGAGATAAATATTTTCTCGTCCCGTCATTTCAGGATGAAATCCGGTTCCTACTTCAAGCAAAGAAGCAATCCGCCCCTTGTATTTGATGGTTCCCGTTGTGGGTTTGGTAACACGTGAAAGTAATTTCAACAAAGTCGATTTCCCTGCACCGTTTCGTCCGATGATTCCTACTGCCTGCCCCTGTTCTACCTTGAAATCAATATCACGAAGTGCCCAAACATAATCAGAATCCCCTTTTTGGGTACGGTCATTTGTATCCCCAATTTTCAAATAAGGATCTTCTTTTCCCCGAACACTCGCCCACCAACGGTTCAAATCATGCGAGAGCGTCCCGGTTCCTACTTCTCCCAAACGGTATTGTTTCGATACATTTTCGATGTCTAATACTATATTGCTCATAGTTTAAATCAGTTTTAAACGGTATCCATAAAGGATTTCTCAACCTTGTTAAAAATCAAAGTTCCTATTAATAATATAACAAATGTTGAAATGGTTGAATAAATCAACATAGAAGGTACAAAACTTCCACTACCAATAAATGCATATTTAAAACATTCGAAAATTCCTGTCAAGGGATTTGCATTGATGTAAGGAAGCGCCCATTCCGGCATGCCCGAAACCGGTAAAATAACTGGCGTAGCGTACATAAACAGCTGTATTCCAAAACCTAACAACATACTCAAATCTTTGTATTTCGTCGTCATCGAAGAGAAAATCATCCCTAAGCCGAGCGATAATCCCGCCATAAGCACAATCAGAAAAGGAGTAGCCAATATCCACCAATTTGGATAAACATTCTTCTCAAAAATCAGATAGTATAAAATAACTACAATAAATAATAAGAATTGAACTCCAAACCGCATCAGATTTGAAATAACAATGGAAATCGGCATGACAAGTCGGGGAAAATAGACTTTTCCAAATATATTGGCATTTCCTCTGAACACATTGGAAGTGGATGTCAAAGTGGTTGAAAAATAACTCCACAAAGTAGTTCCGGCCAAATAAAACGCAATCGGCGGCCCGTCTACAGGTAAATTAGCAATTCCACGAAACACCAAAAGAAACATGAGTGTCGTCAAAATAGGCTGTACAAAAAACCATACAGGCCCCAAAACAGTTTGTTTAAATGTGGTAACAAAGTCACGTCTAACCAGCATATAAACCAAATCTCTATATCTCCAAACTTCTTTAAGATTGAGAGTGAAAAAATTGTGTTTAGAACTGATGACTTCGGTCCATTGGTTGGTTGAATTCATTTTATTCAATAATTTTTCTTAAATATTCTCCATACCCACTCTTTCCATACTTCTCAGCTGACATGAGTAATTGTTCTTTATCAATATATTTTAACCTGTAAGCAATTTCCTCAATACAGCTTATCTTAACACCTTGTCTTTTTTCAATGATTTTCACAAATTCAGATGCTTCGTGTAGCGAATCAAAAGTTCCGGTATCCAGCCAGGCAGTTCCGCGTCCCATAATACCCACTTCCAGTTCTCCTAATTCCAGGTAAATCTTGTTGATGTCGGTTATTTCCAATTCTCCTCTGTGAGATGGTTTCAGGTTTTTCGCAAATTCCACCACCCGATTATCATAAAAATATAATCCGGGAACCGCATAATTTGATTTAGGTCTTTCAGGTTTTTCTTCAATAGACAATGCTTTAAAGTTTTCATCAAATTCAACTACACCATATCGTTCAGGATCAGATACCTGATAAGCGAAAACACAACCTCCTGCTAATGGGTTCTTGCTTTCCAAAAGAGGTCTTAGGCCAGTTCCGTAAAAAATATTATCACCCAAAACCAAAGCAACGGAATCGTCTCCTATAAATTCTTCACCGATGATAAAAGCCTGTGCCAGGCCATCAGGATTGGGTTGGGTTTTGTATTGTATTTTACATCCGATTTGGGAACCATCGCCTAATAATCTTTGAAAAGGCTCAGCATCCTGAGGGGTGGTAATAATCAAAATTTCCCGAATTCCCGCCAGCATCAAAGTAGAAAGCGGGTAATAAATCATCGGTTTGTCATAGACGGGCATCAGCTGCTTGCTGACAGAAATAGTCAAAGGATAAAGCCTTGTGCCGGATCCTCCTGCAAGAATGATTCCTTTCATAGATATATTTTATAGGTTTGGTAAAGGTAGGCAAAGATATCAATTTTAACTTTATCGCTGATATTGCTTTGTATAATATTTTTGATAATCCCCGCTGGTAACATGATCTAACCATTCTTGATTATTCAGAAACCAATCAATGGTCAGACTCAATCCTTCTTCAAAAGTCACACTGGGATTCCAACCTAATTCTTGATTAATCTTTGAAGCATCTATCGCATAACGTAAATCATGACCCGGACGGTCTTTTACAAAAGTGATTAATTTTTCACTCTCTCCTTTTTCCCGTCCTAATTTCTCATCCATCTGGCGACATAATTCCTTTACCAAATCTATATTTTGCCATTCATTAAATCCGCCTATATTGTAGCTTTCCCCACTTTTCCCTTTATGAAATACCAGATCAATCGCCCTTGCATGGTCAATCACATATAACCAATCACGCGTATATTTTCCATCTCCATAAATAGGTAAAGATTTTTTATTGATGATATTATGAATACAAAGCGGAATTAATTTCTCCGGAAAATGATTAGGTCCGTAATTATTGGAACAATTGGTCAATACAACCGGCAATCCATAGGTATCGGCATACGCTCTGACAAAATGGTCGGAGCTCGCTTTGGATGCTGAATAAGGCGAATGCGGATCATAACTGGTTTCTTCCGTAAAAAATCCGGTTTCACCCAAAGCTCCGTAAACTTCGTCTGTCGAAACATGATGAAATCGTTTTCCATTCCAATTTCCCTCCCATAACTTTTTTGCTGCATTCAACAAATTTACCGTTCCCAAAACATTGGTTTTGACGAATTCCAGTGGAGAAGAAATCGATCGGTCAACATGAGATTCCGCCGCCAAATGAATGACGCCGTCCGGCTGGTACTTCTGGAAAATTTCATTTATACGATTTTCATCTGTAATATCTGCCTTTTCAAATAAATAATTGGATTCTTTTTCTATGTCTTTCAGGTTTTCCAGATTTCCGGCATAGGTTAAGGAATCCAAATTGATAATTTGATATTCAGGATAGTTCTTTACCAACTCACGAACAACATGTGACCCTATGAACCCGGCTCCTCCGGTAACAATAATTATTTTTTGAAAATGATGCATAGGTTAGAATTTGAACCTACAAAAATAAAACTTTAACCCGAAATAACTCTATCTTAGCGGAAAAATAGAAAAATGTCCGTTAACAAAGAAATAAAGCGAATTACCACCGAAACTATCCGGAGTATGAAAGGAAAAGAAAAAATTTCCATGCTTACTTCTTATGATTTCACCATTGCCCAAATGGTAGACGCCGGTGGCGTTGACTGCATTCTGGTGGGTGACTCTGCCTCAAACGTAATGGCCGGTCATGAAACTACTTTGCCCATTACGCTGGACCAGATGATTTACCATGCGCAATCCGTAGTACGTGCAGCAAAAAAAGCTTTGGTTGTGGTTGACTTACCTTTTGGAACTTATCAATCCGATCCGCAGCGCGCCCTGGATTCTGCAGTGAGGATTATGAAAGAATCCGGAGCTCATGCAGTAAAGTTAGAAGGAGGTGTTGAAGTAGAAAAATCTATAAAAAGAATTATCAACGCCGGAATTCCGGTGATGGGGCATTTGGGATTAACGCCTCAGTCCATTTACCAGTTTGGAACCTATAAAGTCAGGGCAAAAGAAGAAGCAGAAGCTGAAAAATTAATAGGTGATGCAAAATTATTAGAAGAATTAGGCGCGTTTTCTTTGGTAATGGAAAAAATTCCCGCCCAGCTGGCTAAAAAAGTCACCAATAGTATTTCAATCCCTACGATTGGAATTGGAGCGGGCCCCCATTGCGACGGGCAGGTTTTGGTGGTTCATGATATGTTGGGAATGACACATGAATTTAAGCCTAAATTCTTACGTCAATATTTAAACCTTTATGAAGAAATTACAAAAGCGGTGGAACAATATGTTACTGATGTGAAATCCGTGGATTTTCCCAACGAAAGTGAACAGTATTAATTTAATAGCTCAATAAACACTAATATAATTTGTGATTTCAAGATTTAAAATTTGAATTCAAAACCTTACATACTTTTTGAAGACAATCATTTGTTAATCATTAACAAAAAAGCAGGCGAACTTGCCCAGGGCGATGATACCGGTGATGTTCCTTTGATTGATTCAATTAAAGAATATATCAAAGTTCGTGATAACAAACCCGGAAATGTTTATTTGGGATTGGTTCATCGGCTTGACCGACCTACCAGCGGAATCCTCGTTTTTGCCAAAACCAGTAAGGCATTGACTCGGATGAATGAATTGTTCAAAACACGCGATGTTCAAAAAACATATTGGGCAATTGTGGAAGGAAAAACCGAAAAACAATCTGAACGATTGGAGCATTACCTGAAAAAAAATCAAAAGAACAACAAAGTTACTGTCTATACAAAACCAACACCGGAAGCCAAAATCGCCATCCTCGAATACAAAGTTTTGGGAAATCTGGATAATTATTCTCTCCTGGAAGTCGATTTGTTTACAGGGCGGTCACATCAAATCAGGGCACAGTTGAGCTATATAGGTCATTCCATCAAAGGTGATTTGAAATATGGTGCCAAACGTTCCAATCCCGATGGAAGCATTTCGCTTCATGCCAGAAAGATTAGTTTTATTCATCCGGTAAAAAACGAAGAAATTAATATAATTGCGCCGCCCCCAAAAGATAAAATCTGGATGGATTGTCTTAAGTTTGATAATTAATTATAATATCGATGAACCGTATTTTCTACGCCATATTGTACACATTTTCACTTCTGCCTTTACGGATCTTGTATGGCTTTTCATGGTTTATCTATGTTTTGCTGAATTACTTAATCGGTTACAGAAGAAAAACGATTTATACCAATTTAAAAAATTCATTTCCAGAAAAATCAGAAACTGAGATCAAACTGATTCAGAAAAAATTCTATAAAAACTTTGCCGATTACATGGTAGAAACGCTGAAAAGTTTCTCCATCACCCAAGAAGAATTAAACAAAAGACACACTTTTAGTAATTTGCATATTTTCAAAGAATGTGAAAATGCTCAAAAAGATGTGATATTGATGGCAGGTCATATTTTCAACTGGGAGTGGTTTGTCAGCCTGGCTCCCAATGTTTATACGGAAAAAACTGTCGCGGTTTACCATAAAGTCCGCAATGATTTTTGGAACGAAAGAATTAACCAAATCCGTGGAAAATTTGGAACCATGCCACTCGACATGAAAAAAACGGCCCGTTATATGATGAATACACCCAACAACGGTGAACATGCGTATCTTTTCGTTGCGGACCAAAGTCCGAAAAAATCGGCCATCCATTATAGTTTGAATTTTCTAAATCAAGAAACACCGGTATTCGTAGGTTTCGACAAGCTCGCTATCAAAAAGGAAATGGCTGTTATTTTTTGTAAAATGGTAAAAGTCAAACAAGGCTATTACCATACGACTTTTGAAAGGATTTTACCGGAAGGAGACAATTATGAACCCATGGAAATCGTCCATAAATTCTTTATAAACCTGGAAGACACAATCAGAGAAAATCCTGACAACTGGCTTTGGAGCCACAAACGCTGGAAATACAAAAAAGGAATCGACTATTGAGAACAGCCATTGCTATACTGAACTGGAACGGGAGACAATTGCTAGAAGAGTTTTTGCCTTCGGTCGCAGAACATTCTACCGGAGCGGAAATCTATGTCATTGACAATGCTTCGACCGATGATTCTCTGGCATTCATTCAATCAAATTTCCCCCAAATCAAAATCATTCAAAACGAAGATAATTTTGGTTATGCAAAGGGTTATAACGAAGGAATTAAAAAGATTCTTTCATCCAACCCAAAACCTGACGTCTTCTGTCTGCTCAATTCTGATGTGAAAGTTTCTGAAAACTGGTTGGAGCCGATTGAGAAATTATTTACATCCAATCCGGAAATTGCAGTAGCACAACCCAAATTGCTCGATTATAAGAATCCGACACGTTTTGAATATGCCGGTGCCGGTGGTGGATTTATTGATAATTTCGGTTACCCCTATTGTCGCGGACGTGTTTTCTGGACACTGGAAGAAGACAAAGGCCAGTATGATGATACTATCCAGACTTTTTGGGCAAGCGGGGCTTGTTTTTTCATCCGGACAGATGATTTCCTGAATTCCGGTGGATTTGATGAAGGTTTTTTTGCACACATGGAAGAAATTGATTTGTGCTGGCGAATCAACAATTCGGGACGAAAGGTTTATTATTGCGGCGAATCAAAAGTCTATCATTTAGGAGGCGGAACGCTCAAAAATTCCAATCCAAAAAAGACATATCTAAATTTTCGAAACAGTCTTTGGATGCTTGTGAAAAATCTTCCGGCTTGGACAGTTTTTCCTTTTGTGTTTGCAAGATTATCTTTGGATGGTGTGACGGGAACGGTGTTTCTTTTTTACGAAGGTTTTCCACATTTCCGGGCAGTCATCTGTTCACATTTTGGTTTTTACAAACGAATATTTCATTATCTGAAATTACGTGAACCGGGAAAAAGAAGTTATTTTTCCAAAAAATTAATTCCTTTTCAATATTTTATCCGGAAAAGAAAATTTTATAAGGATTTGAAGTGATTAATTTCCCCCGGCTTCGACTATGCTCAGCCACCGAAAAATTCATTTTAAAATTATAAAATTTAAACTTCTCCCAATTTGGTGGAAATCGTATTGATGAAATTTGTCAAAGGACCTTTCGCCATCATTTCGATCATCATATTAAATTTTCCTTCAAAATTCAAAGTAACATCTGAACTGGAATCATCTACCGGATCAATATTTATTGTCAGATAATACTCAAAATTGGGTGAAGGAGATTCGAAGATCAATTGAGAATCAGGTGTAGATTCTTTTAATTTCATCCCGACTTTTGGCAGGTTACCGATTTGCACGGCAAAGCCCTTTCCTGACTCATGGATTTCAAAAGATTTTGTATCGTCGGGCATCAACTGTCGGTAATTTTCCATATTGGACAAAAAGGCAAATGCTTCATTTTGATTTTTTGAAATCCTGACTTTATTTGTATTGACGTTCATGTTATTTATAATTTTTATCTTTGAGGAAACTGCTTCAAATGTACAAAGTTTTTTACAATGAAAAAGCCATAATCCTTTCCGAAAAACCATTAACAACAACAAAGAAAACATTAAAATTCAGTACCGAAAGTCAATTTGAAGAAGCATTGGCTTTTTTGAGAAATTCTTCAGGAAGTGAAGTAAATGTTTATTACCATAATTTGGAAAAATTATGGGAGAAGTTTAAATCATTTTATAATTATCTTGAAGCGGCAGGAGGTTTGGTTTCTAATTCCCATGATGAGATTTTATTTATTTATCGTTTAGGGAAATGGGATTTGCCCAAAGGAAAAGTTGAGCCCGGTGAAACTACAGAAATCGCCGCGGTGAGAGAAGTGGAAGAAGAATGTGGAATAAGCAATTTGGAGATTACGCATTTTCTTACAAAAACCTACCATATTTATTTCCAAAATGATTTAAAATTAAAGGCGACTTATTGGTACAGAATGGATTATAATGGGAATGAGGTTTTAACTCCACAAGCAGAGGAAGGAATTGGCATTGCAGAATGGAAATCAAAATCAGAAATTCCCGAAATTCTGACCAATACCTATGAAAATATAAAAATTGTTTTGAATAATCTGGATTTACCTGAATAATTATTCCTGAATCAGCAATTTGCCTATTCTCGATACCGGGCCAATGCAGCCGGCATCTGATTTATGGCAGCTTATACAGGTTTTAACTGCGTTGTTGTAAAGTTGAATTCGAATTCGAATTGAATCAGGTTGGCTCTCATACATATTCCTTAAACTCAAAAGTAGCAAACCGGTAAAACGGTCAAATTCCTCAGACCTTTCAAAAGAAGAAGTCATTTTGGCTGTATTGATTTTGTTGAATTTATTAGGAAATGTACCAATTGTTTTCCCTGAAATAATTTCCGGGCGTATTTTTTCTAATTCGGCATACATATCTTCCATCAGTAATGCCATTTCTGACATTTCGTATACCTCCTGAAAAGAACTTTGGGGTTTGGTTTCCTCTTTGCCTTTACAGCTAAAAAAAAACAAACCCAAAAGTAAGATTATGGTATAATTAAAATTCAAATTAACTTTTTTTCTTCAATAAAACGCCGTCAGCCAAAAAGGTATATTCTACTTTTGGCTCAGTTATTTTCGCAATTTCTTCCTGAGATTTTCCTGCATCTTTGGCGTAGTGTTTCAATTCTTCCACAGAGGTTTCTTCTTTTTTTGCAATCCCTTTGATAATGGCTTCTGCTCCTTTGGAATCCATGGGAACAAAAAACTGGTAATCCTTAAAACGTACAAAAGATTCAGTTTCAGGCTTGCCCAAATCTAATTTCATCCAGCAGCCTTTTGCCTGACAAACCGAATTTACGGTTCCTTTAAAAGCGATCTCAACGGAGTCACCCACAGCCATTGTTTCATACTTTTTCATCATTTCTTCCGCAGTCAATGCTCCATCGGCTGATATTTCAGCGCCAAAAGACTCATAACCCGATGCGTCTGCAACTTCCGTAGTTTCAGTTTTAACTTCTTCTTTCACTTCCTGCTTGCAGGAAAAGATTGTCATAGATACCGCAACGGCCAATAATATTTTTTTCATTTCGATTTTATTTGAGTGGTACAAATATAAATTATAATTCAATTTAATCATCCTTTCCTTAGGTACAATTTTTTTCAGGTGCTTCCCGTTGGGATTAAGGATTTAAGAATTCAATTCAGATTTTAGCACAACGGGATCAGGCACAGCTACGCTGGTTACTTTCGTTTTTTCCTTTCTAAAAGGAAAATCTCAGTAATCCTGCAACTCCTCTTCTCTATCGCGCCTGCGAGGTTTCCGCTGCTATCCTTGGCGCGTTTGACCACCATTATATAATGTATATTGTATTGTTGAATATTGTAAAAACGTAACTGCTGAACAGGATTCAGAATTTCAGATTCAAAGCTTTTTTCTGTTGATACCCTTTTCTATGTGCTTGCGCAAGCAGCTATGAAAACTATATGCACTTAAAAAATTCACAAAACAATATTGAACAGAAAATTTTCCCAAGAATTTTTAGACTTATTTAGGTACAAAAAACTATGTGGTAAAAAAAGATGAAGCTTATCCGCCGCGGCATCTGATATTAAGAGCAGTAAGTTCTGTGAACTTCAGGTATATCCAAAAAAAAATCCTCTACCAAATAAATGATAGAGGATTTAATAAAAAAGACTGGCGGCGACCTACTCTCCCGCTTTCGCAGTACCATCGGCGCTGGCAGGCTTAACTTCTCTGTTCGGAATGGGAAGAGGTGAGCCCTGCCGCAATAACCACCCTAAGTTTTTATAGTCACTTAGGACTTAATATCTTGACATCTGGAAGGTCGATAATCGACTTTTTAAATTTCGTTTAAGCGTTTAATTGAACAATTCAAAAACAATAACCAACAACTGAGAAGCGGTTAGCAAAGTTTATGGGTAATTAGTATTACTCGGCTTTGACATCGCTGCCTTTACACCTGTAACCTATCAACGTTGTCATCTCCAACGACCCTTAAAAGAAGTCTCATCTTG
>PJTQ01000477.1_pt1 | contig 21521 bp, 23 predicted proteins | sample 1512231 | NCBI WGS metagenome assembly PJTQ01 (sample SAMN08177688, study PRJNA422409) | Soil metagenome, whole genome shotgun sequencing project. | isolation source: Soil (3) enriched on wood chips | place: USA: Madison | collected 2015-01-15 | reverse complement strand
TAAACATAAATTTAGACACACTACCACTCAAATACACCGGCTTAAACGGAACGGAACTCGCCCTGTCTGAATCACAAGAACGAATGGCCGTTGTGGTGGAACAAAAAGACGCCGAAAAATTTATTGAGTTTGCACAAATTGAAAATTTAGAAGCTACCGTTGTTGCCGATGTTACGGACAATGACGTGATGACGATGTGGTGGAAAGGCGATAAAATTGTCGAACTCGATCGTAAATTCCTCGATACCAACGGCGTTCGCAAACAAGCCCAAGCAACAATTGAAAACGGCGAAAACCTGAATCCCTTTGCTTCAAAAGAATTCTCAAAAGAGAATTTCATTCAGCTTTTAAAAGAATTGAACCACACTTCCCAAAAAGGAATGGTGGAAATGTTTGATAACAATATCGGAAGAAGCACGGTTCTGAATGCGTTTGGCGGAAAGACAATGGATTCACCTGAAGACATCAGCGTTCAGAAATTCCCGACGGACGGATTTACGAATTCCGTTTCCATGGCGAGTTTTGGATACAGTCCAACGATTTCAAAATGGTCGCCTTATCATGGCGCTTATTTTGCCGTGATGGATTCGGTTGCGAAAATTGTTGCCGGCGGAGGGAGTTATGCTGAAATCCGGCTGACTTTCCAGGAATATTTTGAACGATTAAGAGATGAAGCCGAGCGTTGGGGAAAACCTTTCGCGGCTTTATTAGGATCGATTGAAGCACAAAAACAATTGGAAATTCCGGCGATTGGCGGAAAAGACAGCATGAGCGGGAGCTATCAGGATATTGACGTCCCTCCTACTTTGATTTCCTTTGCGGTGGCTCCGAATTTGTCCAAAAAAATTAAGTCTTCGACTTTACAAAAAACAAATTCAAACTTATCGGTTTTCATTCCGAATTTAACTTCGGATTATCTTTTGGATGACGTGAATTTGAAACAAATTTTTGAATGTATTCGATCCAATAATACCCATATTCTTTCTGCTTCAACTGTCAAATTCGGCGGTATTGCGGAAACATTGACGCTGATGGCGTTCGGAAATGAAATCGGCGTGGAAATACGGTCGCTGAGCGAAGTCGAAGCGATGAAATATTACCCGGCCGCAATTATCATTGAACACACCGAAAATTTGAATATCCCATCGGAAATTCAAGGAAATTACCATCATTTAGGAAAAACAAATTCATCATCGGAATTGGATTTCGCTTCGACTTCGCTCAGCGACCCAATAAAAATTTCAATTTCGGAAGCAAAATCGGCTTGGAAAAGTACGTTTTCTGAATTATTCCCTGAAAAAAGTATAAAGTATCAAGTAGCAGGTATTAAGACAAATTTTGCAAAGCAAAATTTTAACTTGAAACTTGAGACCCCAAACCTCAAACTTGTGCAACCGCGCGTTTTCATCCCTGCATTTCCGGGAACGAATTCAGAATACGACAGTGCAAAAGCTTTCCGAAAGGAAGGAGCCGAAACAGAAATCATCGTATTCAAAAATTTGTCGGAAAAAGACATTGAAGATACGGTTGAAGCTTATGCAAAAGCGATTGATAATTCACAAATCCTGTTTATTCCGGGCGGATTTTCTGCTGCCGACGAACCGGACGGATCGGGAAAATTCATCGCGACGGTTTTACGAAACGAACGTATCAAAGAAAGCGTACACAATTTATTGGAACGCGACGGATTGGTCTTGGGAATTTGCAACGGATTCCAGGGATTGATCAAATCAGGACTATTGCCTTATGGCGAAATCAGAGAACTGGAAGAAGATACGCCTACGCTTACTTTTAATGAAATCGGGCGGCACATTGCTCAATTGGCCAAAGTAAAAGTGAATGATTCACATTCGCCCTGGTTAAAAGGAATGAATGGAAATGAATATTGGATTCCGGTTTCGCATGGGGAAGGACGTTTTATGGCTGATGAAGAAAATTTGCGTAAATTGTTTGAACAAAATCAAATTGCAACGCAATTCATTGATTTAAACGGGAATATAGCGAATGAAATGCCGTATAATCCAAACGGTTCTGTCATGGGAATTGAGGGAATCACAAGTCCCTGTGGAAAGGTTTTTGGGCGGATGGGACATCCAGAACGGTTTGAAGAAGGACTTTTCCAGAATATTCCTGATATGGAAGTGATGAATATATTTAAGAATGGAGTTGAGTACTTCGCTTAGCGAAATTCGAAGTTCGAAATTCGCGGATGGAAGCTCGTAAAGCAGAGTTTAATTTGTAAATAGTTTAATTCGACATAAACCTAAAATTAAAATTATGAGCTACTACAAAAATTTACACATTTGGCAAAAATCAATGGATTTGGTTGATAATGTTTATAGTTTGACAAAAGAATTTCCAAAAGAAGAAATCTATGGTCTAACCAATCAAATCAGAAGATCTGCCGTTTCAATTCCATCCAACATCGCAGAGGGAGCAGGCAGAAATTCTGACCCACAATTCTCTAATTTTTTGTCCTATTCCAACGGTTCGACATTAGAATTGGAAACACAATTGATTATTTCCAACCGTCAGGGTTATTTAAAAGAAAAAGATTTGGTTGAGATAACCCAATTAATTGAAGATATTCAAAAAATGAATTATAAATTACAAAGTAAATTGAATGGAAAATAAAAGCGAACTTCGAACTTCGAATTTCGAATTTCGAAAAATAGATTTCATCTACGAAGGGAAAGCCAAACAGGTTTACAGCACAGAGGATCCAAATCTGGTCATCGTTTATTACAAAGATGACGCGACGGCATTTAACGCTCAAAAACGTGGAACGGTTGCGGACAAAGGAGAAATGAACAATAAAATTTCGACTTTAATATTTGAATATTTAATCCAAAAAGGAATTCCCACGCATTACATCGAAACTTTGAATGAGCGTGAACAATTGGTCAAAAAAGTGGACATCATTCCGTTGGAAATGGTGGTTCGTAATTATGTTGCCGGCTCAATGGCACAACGTTTAGGGCTGGAAGAAGGTGCCAAATCACCGGTTACCATTTTTGATATTTGTTATAAAAAAGACGAATTGGGTGATCCGTTAATCAATGATCATCATGCGGTTTTATTGGGCGCAGCGACTTATGAAGAATTGAAATTCATGTATGAATTGACCGATAAAATCAATGAGGCTTTGAAAGAATTGTTCCTGAAGACCAATTTAATTCTGATTGATTTTAAAATCGAATTCGGGAAAGATGCTGAAGGAAGTATCATTTTGGCCGATGAAATCAGTCCGGATACTTGCCGCCTTTGGGACAAGGATACTTTGAAAAAACTGGACAAAGACCGTTTCAGACGAGATTTGGGAGAAGTTTCAGAAGCCTATCACGAAGTTTATAATCGGCTTCTGACTGCCTTGGGGAGATAAAAAAAGACCTGACAGGTTTTCAAAACCTGTCAGGTCTGAAAACATAGTTAACAAGACACGCAAAATGAAAACCTGTAAAAAAACATCGAAATTCAATTCGCAGTTTTACCAAAGAAACCTGCTTAAAACCACTTTCAACGACACAGTTGACAGCATGGAAGAGGAATGTGGTATTTTCGGGATTTTTTCGCCCAACAACATCGATACCTTTTCTCTGGCGCAATTTGGGATGTTTGCATTGCAGCACCGTGGTCAAGAAGCAGCGGGCGTTTCGGTGTTGAAAGACAGCGTTATTAAAACTTACAAATCCACCGGTTTGGTGCTGGATGTTTTTAAACAAATCGAGGAAATCGAAGATTTTCAAGGAAACGCAGCCATTGGCCATACGCGCTATACGACTGCCGGTGGTGGAAGTTCCAAAAACATTCAGCCGCTTTATGCAGTTAATTATTTCGGGAAACCCCATTTTTCGATTGCGCACAACGGAAACGTCATCGAAACCGACGAATTAAAAGAGGAATTGATCAAAGAAGGATTGCCTTTTTTGGCGACTTCCGATACCGAAGTGATTCTTCGTTCGATTCAAAAACATTCGGATTTAACCGTTCAGGAAGCCATTCAAAAAGGATTGAAAGACATCAGAGGAGCCTATTCGGTTTTATTGCTGACGAAAAACTCTTTGGCTGCCTTTCGTGATCCGAATGGAATCCGGCCGTTATCCATCGGAAAAATCGGTGAGGACACTTATGTTTTCAGTTCTGAAACCTGTGCTTTGGACGCCGTTGGGGCAGCATTCTTACGCGATGTAGAACCAGGAGAAATTGTCGTTGCCGATGAAAACGGGCTTCACTCCTATCCTCTGGATCAACCTTCCAAAAACCGGATTTGTGCATTTGAATACATTTATTTTGCGCGTCCCGACTCCACGATTCAAGGAACGGATATTTATGATTTGCGGGTAGAAAGCGGACGAAAATTATTTGAGCAATCCCCTGTCGAAGCCGATGTTGTGATTGGTGTTCCCGATTCCGGAGTGCCTTCCGCCATTGGATTTTCAAATGCTTCGGGCATTCCATTTGAACCAATTTTGGTTAAAAACCGTTATATGAGCCGTTCGTTTATCGTTCCTTCACAGGAAATGCGTGAACGGATCGTGAACCTGAAGTTGAACCCAATTGCCAATAAAATCAAAGGAAAACGTCTCGTGATTCTCGATGATTCCATTGTTCGCGGCACGACGAGTAAATTGCTAATCAAAATCCTGAAAGAAGCAGGAGCCAAAGAAATTCACTTCAGAAGTGCTTCGCCACCGATCATTGCACCTTGTTTCCTGGGAATTGATATGCCGACGAAAAAGGATTTGATTTCGGCCAATATGACCCAAAAAGAATTGACTCAATATTTAGGTGTGGATAGTTTGGATTTTTTATCTGTTCCAAATCTGATTGAAATTCTGGGTTCTACCAATCATTGCTTCGGTTGTTTTACGGAGAAATATCCGGTGGAAAGAAATATCAAAAAAGACGAGTTTTATCAGAGTAAGATTGAGTATTGAGCTCATCGTTTATACCATTTTAGTTTATTCTTAAAGTTTAAAAAAGTTTCTATTTAACGAAACTTTTTTATCTTTGTGCGAACCAACTTTTAAATATGGATAAACGTTTTGACGTAATATTATTGGAAGAAGCTCTTTTATTTTTAAAAAGTTTGGAACCGAAGCATTACGAAAAAATAATTTATAACATTCGTAAGGCGCAAATAAAAAATGATTCGGAAATTTTCAAAAAACTGACAGAAGATATTTGGGAATTTCGAACTCTATATCAAGGTTTACAGTATAGGTTTCTTGCATTTTGGGACAAAACTTCTGCTGAAAACATATTGGTGATTTCTACACACGGATTTATCAAGAAACAAAGCAAAGTTCCTAAAAAAGAGATTGAAAAAGCCATACAAGCAAGAAATAATTATTTTGAAAAATAAACAACAAATGAAAACCTACACATTAGAAGAAGTTCAAGATGAACTTATCGGGAAAGCCGGAACTCCTGAACGTGACCGTTTTGAATATGAACTTCAATTGGATTTGATAGGATCAGCAATCAAAAAGACACGACAGGAGCGAAACCTTACGCAGGAAGAGCTTGGGAAACTCGTTGGTGTACAAAAATCCCAGATTTCCCGATTGGAAAATAATGCGGGAAATGTAACGATGGATACCTTGCTAAAGGTTTTTACCGCACTGAAAGCCAAAATAAAACTCCAAGTAGATCTTTCAGACACGCAACTCAATGTAGGACAGTGACCTACAAAAAAATACGAGTTTTATCAAAGTAAGATTAAGTATTGAGTTTTAAATAAATGAAAAATATTTTTTTAATCAGCTTCATTGTTATCATTCAACCCTTTGCTTTTGGGCAAATTGACATTGATCTAATCAAAAATAATGTAACTGAAAATCCAACAGATAATTATTTTCCATTACTGGAAATTTTTAAAATCAATCCTTCAAAACTTACACAAGGAGAATTAAATCAACTTTATTATGGAAGCAAATTTATAAGACCATCAGATAGTAAAGTAAAATTCGATGAAAATTTCGAAAAAATTTTTCCCAAGGTCAATAAAAAGATTTCAAAAGGTAAAGCTAAAAAGTTTTTAAATGAAGCTGAAATCTATTATCAGAAAAGCCCGATGGATAAGGTTGTTCTGACAGCAATGATAAACATTTATGAAGCTCTTAAAAATGAAGACAAATACCAGTTATCCTTAAGACAATTAAATTTAATTCTGAATACTATCGAACAAAGTGGTGATGGGAAATCTGAAAAAACTGCAATTTGTGTAATAAATCCTGCAGATCAACTTTCTATGATTTCACGTCTTGGTAAAAGCAGAGATTTCAATCAAGAATTTAAACAACTTTCTGACGGATCTATATTGTGGATTTATTCTTCTGAAAATAAAAAGATATTTGCGAAATTAGTTGGTGGGTTTTATTAAGAAAACCTCCTCTTCCGCCACCAAATCATGCTCAAACCAATTAGCCATATAATCACCGCCGGAATTATCAAATTCCACATTTGCCATTTTGATTTGTCCAGTTTGACTTTGGTTTCGTTCAAAGTAGGAATTTCTAGTTTCCGGTTTTTGAGATTGAGAAAATCGGTTTCACCCAACAGATAATCCATACAGTTCAACAAGAAATTCTGGTTGTCATAAGTAACAGGACGTTGTTTTGGGTTATCGGGGCGAAGTGAGAATTTATCTTCTCCCAAACGCATCGGTTTGCCCATCAGTACATGATTTTTGGCTACATCACCATCTGACACCACAATGAGTTTTCCGTTGGTTGTCTCCGCTTTGAAATCGGGAATTTCATTTCTTTCATAACGTGCGGCATACATGGATTTGAAATTTCCTTCCGCCAAAACTGCCAAAGGAATGCGTCCCATTTCGTATTCCTCCGGATTGATTTCATCCACCTCCGCCAATTCAATCAAACTCATCGAAGGTTGCAAAGTCGTATAAGGTGAAGTTGCAAGTAAGACAGTCTGTTTTATATTTGGATTGTCAAGCAATTCAATTGGATTGGCAAATTCAAATTTCACCGAATTGATGCTTTCCGTAATCGGGCTTGGATCGGCTTTAAATCCTCTGATAAAGTAAGGCCAGGTGTATGTATTGTAGCTAATATTGCCGGAAGTCGTTTCACCATCGGCCAAAACGATTTTTGCAGCTTCCAGATCTTTCACCACCGCAGGGATAATCCGGATTCCATAATTAAATAAGAAATCATTCAATTTCAAATCACGTGGAAATGCTACGATTTTTCCACTTCTGAAAATACTGTCCATTTCGGCATCGACCGATTCGGTTAAAAACATCATCTTTCCACCGTTCATGATGTATTGATCCAAAACCAATTTGTCGGAATCTGAAAAAGGCAAAGTAGGCTTGGCAACGATCAAGGCATCAAAATGTTCCAATGCTTTTAAATCGGATTGTTTCAAAGTATAAGACGAATCCTGAATCGGTTGAATGTACACATCCACATTATAATTCTCCGCCAACGCACGCCCGAATCCGTCCATATTGATTTGACTCAATTCGTCATGATGCACCAGAAATCCGACATTTTTTCGGTCAGTCTGCGTGATTTTACGGATATCATCCATAAAAAGGTACTCTAACTTTTCAGCCGATGCAGAAGCAAGCTCTTCAAAAGACAAAACCGGGTCATTGACCAAGGTTTCCATCCAGCCTTCTTTTCCATCATATTTTAATTGGGCATATGGATAAACATTCAACACACCTTTGTCCGTTCTTACAGGTGCCGGTGCCAAACCGTTTTCTTGTAATTGTTCAAGCGAATAATCTTTTGTTGGATCTAAAAACTGATACGATATTTTGGGATTAATGTTTCGGAATTCATCCAGCAGAAAGGAAATTTCATTTTTTAACGTTCTGTAATCGCCTGAAAGTTCACCACCCAATAAAATATTTATTTTTAGGGGCTTGTCTATTTTTTTCAGAACATTTTGGGTCGTTTCAGTCAGCGTATATCGTTTGTCTTTGGTCATGTCAAACCTTTTAAAAACGAATTCAGACAAGACCGCGATTCCCAACAGGAGAACCAGAATTCCAATTATATTTCGGGTTTGTTTTTTCATTTTTTCTTTATTCTAACCACAAGGCACACAAAGTTTTTTTCACTAAGTTCACAATGAATTACTAAATATTTAAATTTCCATTAATCACTCTTTTCACTCCATTTTTAAATAAAGCTGTATTGAAATTTATCAATAAGCCTAATTTACAGTTTGATAATTTTAAATAGGTTAAAATCTGTGCTAAATGAATATCATTAATGGCTTCGACCGATTTTATTTCAACAATTAATTTATTTTCAATCATCAAATCAACACGATACCCAATTTCCAATTTTACATTTTCATAGACCAAAGGCAAAGGTTTTTGTTTTTCAACCCAAATATTGTATTTGGATAATTCATAAAACAGACATTCTTCATAAGAACTTTCAAGCAACCCCGGCCCCAATGTTTTATGAATTTGCAAACCACATTCAAAAACCAATTTAGCTAATTCATTTTCAGTCATACCTTGCGTCCTTTGTGTTTTCCATTGTGGGCTTTGTGGTTAAGAAAATTATTTTTTTCTTTCTAAATTAAAATTCGTCAAAACCAAAAACAAAGTAATGATTACTGCGAAATAAATCAAATCGCGTGTATCAATAATTCCTTTTAAGAATTGATTGTAATGGACATACATCCCTAATTTCTGAATGTAATAATCTGCTCCGCCCAATAAATTATAGGATGCTAAACTTTCAAATGCGTAAAACAAGATAAAGCATAGAAATATAGCCGAAACGTATGCTGCAACCTGATTTTTTGTTACCGATGAAGTAAAAATCCCAATGGCCGCAAAACTGCTTCCCAACAAAAATAATCCTAAATATCCGCTGAAAATCGCTCCGAAATCCAGTTGGTCGGCATCGACGATGAATTGTTGTAAAGTATAAACAAAGAGCAAAGTAGGAATCAGTGCGAAAAGCAAAACCACGATGACCGGAAGGTATTTCCCCCAGACAATTCCGCAGATTTTAATCGGTTGCGTAAAAAGCCACTGCAAAGTTCCCGAGCTTTCTTCTTCGGCAATCGTCCGCATGGTCAAAGCCGGAATCAGGAAAAGTAAAATCCAGGGCGCAATGAAAAAGAAACTGCTCAAAGTCGCGGTTCCGATGTTGAAAATATTGAACTCATTGTCAAAAAACCACAAAAACAATGTGCAAATCAGCACAAAAGCCGAAGCCACGATGTAGGCCATATAGCCCGAGAAATAATTGGCAAGTTCTTTTTTAAATATTTTTATCATTAACTCATTTAATTCTTTGTGGCCTTTGTGCCTTCTTCGTGAACTTAGTGGTTTATTTCAAATTCAATTTTAACCACAATGAACACAATCCGCTGCGGCGGACACAAAGGTCACTAAGGTTATTTCTTTCTGTTCACCAAACGGACAATCAGCATAATTAGTACACCAACGGCTACAAAACTAATCAAAATCCAGTACCAATACTGCATAAAAAGTCCTTTTAAAATCACTACAAAAACAATGATGAAAAGCAACAAAGTAGCCACCTCGTTCATCATTCGCAGTCGGACGGATTTCATTTTATATTGATCTTTTTGAATTTCTTTCAGCGTTCGCCAGCTCCAAAGATGATAACCGAGAAGTAAAATCACAGCGGTCAGTTTGATATGCATCCAAGGCTGATAAAGCAATGTGGAATTCAGAAACAACATCGTAATTCCCGTTACCAAAACCAAAATTCCGGCCGGAACCGTAATGATGTTCCAAAGTCGTTCTTCCATGAAACGAAATTGTTTCCGCAAAACAGATTGTTCCGCTTCCGGTTTTTCCTGTGTTTCGGTATGGTAAATAAAAAGTCGGACGATGTAAAAAAGTCCGGCAAAATAGCTTACCACGAAAATGATGTGAATGGCCTTTATGATGGGGTAGAAATCCATATTTTAAATTGTAGAGGCGGACAATTGTCCGCCTCTACAAAAATAGGAATTTGAATTCATTAATAACAAAAGAAATCAATACCTCAAAATATCATTCAAAGTCGATTTGATAAATTCCACATCTTTCTGCGAAATACTTCCCATTCTATTTTTCAAACGGTCTTTGGAAACTGAACGCACATGAAAAGTCAAGACCTCGGAAGTTTTCTCCAAACCGTTTTCAGGATTTGGTTGCAAAATCAAATTTCCCTTGTACCGTTTGATGCTTGTCGTAAGCGGACAAACAATCACCACATTCAGGTATTGGTTCAATAAATTCCCGCTGATTATAACTGCCGGTCTTCTTCCACCCTGCTCGCTTTCTTTCACAGGATCAAAATACATTTCCCAGATTTCGCCCTGCCTCATTGGTTTTCTTCTTCCTCAATTTGTTTCAGGTAATAGACCATGCCTTCTTCTGCAACCATCATAATTTCAGCATCTTCACCTGCCTGCCGGTAAGATTTAGCATACTCCGCACGGTTCATCTGATCAAGGTAAACACGAAGTGCCTTTTCTATAATTTTGTTTTTGGCTACGCCAATTTTGTCTGCATAATCAGCCAATTGCTGAAGCAGGTCGTCTGGAAGAGATGAAGTAAATGTTGCCATATTATATTTATAATATACAAATATAAAAATATTTATTAATTATAAAGCGTAATTTTATCTTTTCTATTTTAAAACGATTGCTATCTTTATCAGATGAAATTAATTCAATGAATTTTTCAACACAACCCACTTTAGAAGATGAAAACATCAAGCTCATCCCGTTATGGGAAGATGATTTTGAACGTTTATTTGAGGTCGCTTCCGATCCAAAGATTTGGGAACTCCATCCCAACAAAAACCGTTACCAAAGAGAGATTTTTGAGACTTTCTTCAAAGGAGCGATAGAAAGCAAAGGCGCCTTTTTGGTAATTAAAAAAGCATCAGAGGAAATTGCAGGGAGCACTCGTTTTTACCATTATAATGAAGAGGATAACAGCATTTTCATAGGTTATACATTTTATGCAACCAAGTTTTGGGGAAAGAAAATAAATGCGGTAGCCAAAAGATTAATGTTGGATTATATTTTTCAATTCGTCGAAAAAGTAAATTTTCACGTTGGGGCTGAAAACTATCGCTCCCAGAAAGCAATGGAAAAGTTAGGCGCCATAAAAAAAGATGAAATTGTAGTGGCTTATTATGGTGAGCCTGACCGTTTGAATTTTCAATATGAAATTAAAAAAGAGGATTGGTTAAATCAATAAAATTCTATGCGGATTTCACTTCCTTTTGACAGCCCAAAAAGAGTACTGGCCGCCCCAAATGTTTGAGGATTGCTTTTATAAACAGCTATTTCCAAAAATCCAGATGAGCCAAAAAGTGCCATTCCTTTACCATAATCAGCTTTCTCATTTTCAAAGTCTTTCACAATTTGGTTATAATTCTTAAACACTTTTGTAAATTCATGATTTCTGTATGAGATCTTAAAATCTCTTTTTTTCGCCACTTTGTTAAACATTTTCTCTGAAATATTGGTTATGGCATTTCCATAATTGTCAATATAAATGACTAATCCTGTAACCAATCTTCCATCTTTTACGACCGGTTTTAGAGTCGACAATTCTTTAATGAATTTTAATTTTTGTCCAACAACTGATAATTTCCCACCCCGAATCAAATGACAAGCCACTGGCACAAACACATCACGTGTAGGAAAAACTGAGTCTGTTTGGACTTGCGGTATACTTATTTCCACAAGCTCTTTTGGAGCCGTCTCCGAACTTATTAAGGACAAAATTCCATTATCATTTCCAATAAAAAAATGATCATCAATCAAGGCTGCAATAGGCTTTTTTACAGGATTTAAGAGTGAATCTACGCCCATAATATGAACAGTCCCGTCCGGGAAGTCCTTATAAGTGTTTTTCAAGACGAAAGCTGCTTCGGCAATATCAAACGGGCTGATTCCATGAGAGATATCCACAATTACGGCATCGGGCAATTCCCTGTAAATTCTTGCTTTCACAGAAGCTACAAACGGGTCTTTAAATCCAAAATCAGTCGTTAAAGTTATAATAGGCATGAAAATTCGATTCCGCAAACAAATATATTGCGTATTTTTGTATAGAATCTAATTTAAACAAAGAACATTTGACAGAATTAAATTTAGAATTGGCCGATGTAAGCATTCAGGATTTCTATGGAGCCAACAATGAAAATTTTAAACTTCTTAAAACACATTTCCCTAAACTTAAAATCATAGGCCGTGGAAAGCAGGTTTCGGCAGTAGGAAATGAAGAATTACTAAAAGAGTTTTCACAAAAAATTTCACAAATCATCCAGCACCTTCAACATTACAATCAATTGAATGAAAAAGAAATGGAAAGATTACTGGATTCTGAAACTATAAACAATCAAGTAAAAATGCAGGAAAGTGAAATCCTGGTTCATGGGGTAAGTGGAAAATTAGTGAAAGCCATGACGCCGGGTCAACAAAAACTGGTGGATACTGTTAATAAAAATGACATGGTGTTTGCGGTGGGGCCTGCCGGAACAGGAAAGACTTATACTAGTGTTGCACTGGCCGTTCAGGCATTGAAAAATAAAGAAGTCAAACGAATTATTTTAACTAGACCTGCAGTAGAAGCGGGAGAAAGCTTAGGTTTTTTACCGGGGGATTTAAAAGAAAAATTAGATCCGTATTTACAACCGCTTTATGATGCGTTAAAGGATATGATTCATTTTGAAAAATTAAGTTCCTATTACGAAAAAGGAATTATAGAGGTTGCCCCTCTTGCTTTTATGCGTGGCAGAACTTTGGACGAGGCTTTTGTAATTCTGGATGAAGCACAGAATACGACGCATTCTCAAATGAAAATGTTTTTGACCAGAATGGGTAAAAGGGCAAAATTCATTATTACGGGAGATCCTGATCAAGTGGATTTACCCCCAAAACAAAAATCAGGGTTGAAAGAAGCTATGAGCATTTTGGACGATGTGGAAGGAATTGGCATGGTTCAACTAACAGAAAAAGATGTTGTCCGTCATAAATTAGTAGGAAAAATCCTGCAGGCTTATAAGAAGCTGGATAGTGAACAATAAATATAATATCAACCAACCTTGTCAAGGTTATTTTTATTCTGAGAATTAACCTTGATAAGGTTTTTTAAAAATGAATACCCATAAACTACAAGAAGGCGACTTTTACAAAACTCCGGAAGGTTATCTGGTTTTTACAGAACAATACCATTTACGGCGCGGCTACTGCTGCAAAAGTGGTTGCCGCCATTGTCCGTATGGATATGATAAGAAAACAGATAGTTTTAAGAAGAAGTAATTGATTATTAGAATTAAAAAACGCTCTCATTAGAGTGTTTTTTTATGACTTATACTTAAACAAAAAATCCCGGCATTGCTGCCGGGATCCTCTCTACTAAAACTTAAGTACCATGAAAACTCAACTACCTTATGAAAAGAATAGTACTTACTTTTATATTTACAAATCCTGTGCCAAAAACTTTGGCTGACATCTTAAAGATGTGTTAAAAAATGTATTTATTTTCTTTAATTAAAAATTCAGCTACTTCTGTTTTTAATTTTACAACATTGGGATATTCATTGTATCGGGTAAACCTCCTCAAACCACTCAGCATCATTCTTTGTTCGTCTCCTTCTGTAAATGAAATAATACCCGCGGTTGCATTTTTCTTAATGATTTCCACCGACTCAAATAATTGTAATTGTGCCATTTTTATCACTATGTCAGAATTACTGTCATTTTTGGAAATTTTTTCTGCCCTTAAAATTGCACTTTCTGCCATATAGATTTCAATTAAAATATTTGCCGCACGCAAAATCAATTGTTGATGTTTCTCCAAATCTGCACCGAATTTCTGCAAAGCCGCTCCGGCCACCATAAAAAATGATTTTTTCAGATTTGTTAAAATTTCTTTTTCCTGGGCAAAAAGTTCGGCATAATCCGGTATATCAAATGACGGAATACTCATTAATTCATTGGCTACATTCATAGCAGGCGCCATCAAATCAATTCTTCCCTGAAAAGCTCTTTTCACCAACATACTCACACAAAGCAAGCTGTTTATTTCGTTGGTTCCCTCATAAATTCTTGAAATCCGGGCATCTCTCCAGGCTGCCTCCATTGGCATTTCTTTGGAATAACCCATTCCACCGTAAACCTGAATTCCTTTATCGGCACAAATTTGCGCCATATCCGAAATCCAAACTTTTAAAACAGAAGCTTCGATGGCATATTCTTCAATTCCTTTTAACTCTGCTTCATTGTGTGCCATGCCGTTGGCAATATTTTCTGCAATAGCATCTTCTATGTTTTTTGCTGCCCGATAAGCACCGGCCTCTGAAGTAAAGGTTGCAACGGCCATATCCGCTAATTTTTCCTGAATCGCTCCGAAAGTATTGATGGAAACCCCAAATTGTTTTCGTTCATCTGCATAATTAATCGCATTGGAAACGATTCTTCTTTGCGCATCCAGACAGGCTGCACCCAGTTTAATCCGACCCACATTCAGGGCATTCATCGCAATTTTAAATCCGCCGTTTCTTTCACCCAGCATATTTTCCACCGGAACCTTCACTTCATTAAAAAATACCTGTCGTGTTGAAGAAGATACAATTCCTAATTTATCTTCTTCTTCGCCCAATGAAAATCCTTCACCTGCCTGTGATTTTTCCAGAATAAATGCGGTAATGTTCTTATCGTCTTCAATCCGGGCAAAAACAATGAATAATTCAGCAAACCCGGCATTGGTAATCCACATTTTCTGACCTGTGATACTGTAATATTTTCCATCTTCTGACAAAACCGCTTTGGTTTTTCCAGAATTTGCATCAGATCCTGCCTCCGGCTCCGTCAATGCATACGATGCAAACCATTCGCCTGTAGCCAGTTTGGGCAAATATTTGGCTTTTTGTTCTTCGGTTCCATACAAAGTAATCGGCATGGTCCCGATTCCCGTATGCGCACCATAAGCCGTAGCCAAGGACCCTGTAGCGCCAGAAATGTAATCACAAACCAACATCGTGGTTACAAATCCCATTCCCAGTCCGCCGTATTCTTCCGGAACCGAAATTCCCAAGAATCCAAGCTCACCCAACTTTTTCATCAAATCTTCAATCAATGCATAATCTTTCTTTTCGATCTGATGTTTTTTAGGCCAAACTTCTCTGTCTATAAATTCTTTGGCAGATTCCAGCATCATTTTTTGTTCTTCACTAAAATCTTCCGGTGTAAATATATTTTCCCAAGTCAGGTCTTTGACCAAAAATTCTCCACCGGCTAATCTATTATCTTTCATTATTTTAAATTTTAATTTGTTGTATCAAGTAGTAAGTATCAGGTATCAGAATTTATTTTTCAAATGTTCATTGAACTTATTTAACATTTTTTGAATTTTTATTAATCTTTCTAATAAAAAGTTCAAATTAGGTTCAACTAAAAACCCCAAATCAAAAGCAATCAACAATTGTGTTTCCAATTCATAAGAAGAGCCAATAGAATAACTTATAAATTTTGAAAATTCTTTATCCGAACTTCTTCCGGAACCTTCCGCAATATTTGATGGAATAGAGACCACTGCTCTTCTAATTTGATTGGTAAGACCAAATTTTTCAGCATCAGGAAATTGTTTTGTAATTTCATAAATTGGTTTACAAAATTCCCTTGATTCTTGCCAAATTTTTAATTCTTTGAAATTATGCATATACTGTATTTTCTTGTTTCCTACTACTTGATACTTGAATCCGATTAAAGAATTTCAAATACCGAAGCTGCTCCTTGTCCGGTTCCGACACACATTGTGACCATACCATATTTCTTGTTTTGTCTTTTCATTTCATTAAAAAGCTGAACGGTCAATTTCGTTCCGGTACAACCCAGCGGGTGCCCCAATGCAATTGCTCCTCCATTGACATTCACGATTTCCGGATTTAAGTCCAATCCGCGGATGACTGCCAGAGATTGTGAAGCAAAAGCTTCGTTCAGTTCAAACATTTCAATGTCAGATTGTTTCATTCCTGCTTGTTCCAGTGCTTTTGGAATGGCATACAATGGTCCAATCCCCATAATTCTCGGGGGTACGCCCACGGTCGCATAAGAAACCAACCGGGCTACCGGCTCCAAGTTCAATTCTTTTACCATCTCTTCAGACATCACCAAAACAAAAGATGTTCCGTCTGACATCTGAGAAGAATTCCCCGCTGTAACCGAACCTCCATTGGCAAAAACAGGACGTAATTTCGCCAAGACTTCTACAGAAGTATCGGCTCTTGGCCCCTCATCTTGTTTAAACGTTATTTTTTTTGTCTGAACTTTCTCTTTGTCATCCAGCGTATTGATTTCCACGTCAATCGGAACAATTTGGTCTGCAAACCTTCCTTCTTCAATTGCTTTGATTGCTTTCTGATGGGAATTGTAAGCAAATGCATCCTGGTCTTCTCTGGAAATTTTAAATTCATTGGCTACCGCTTCGGCTGTCAATCCCATTCCCCAATAATAATCAGCATTGTGTTTTGCCACATCGGTATCGGGAATCGGTTTGTAGCCGCCCATCGGAATGTATGACATACTTTCTGCTCCACCGGCAATAATACAATCTGCCATTCCTGTTCGGATTTTTGCAGTTGCAACCGCAATGGACTCCGAACCAGATGCGCAATAACGGTTGATGGTGACACCCGGAACTTTATCAGTATTCAATCCCATCAATGAAATCAATCTTGCCATGTTCAGACCCTGTTCAGCTTCGGGCATGGCACACCCCACAATGACATCGTCAATGCGCTCTTTATCCAGATTGGGAACGTCTTGCATCATACGTTCAATGACCTTTGCCGCCAATTCGTCGGGCCGTGTAAATCTTAAAGTCCCGCGTGGTGCTTTTCCAACTGCGGTTCTGTATCCTGTTACTATATATGCGTCTTTCATTTTTTTATTTTGAATTTTGAATTATAAATTTTAAATTGAGATCATTCAACATTTAAAATTTTTAATTTTTAATTTCTAAGCGGTTTTCCCGTTTTCAACATATGTTGGATTCGTTCCAATGTTTTGCGTTCTCCACAAAGTGACAAGAATGCCTCTCTTTCCAAATCCAATAGATATTGTTGTGAAACTTCTGTTGCTTCCGAAAGGTTTCCTCCGGTCATCACATATCCCAATTTATTGGCAATCAATCGGTCATGTTCCGAAATGTATTTTCCGGCAACCATTTGGTCAGATCCAACATAGAACATACCCATAGCTTCTTTCCCTAAAACTTTTACTTTCTCCGGAATGGGTTGCGTATATCCGGCTTCTGCCATTAGGATGGCGTATTTTTTTGCTTCCGCTATCTGACGGTCTTTGTTCACAACGATGATGTCTTCGCCTCTCAAGAAACCCAAATTCTTTGCTTCATAAGCCGAAGTTGCCACTTTTGCCATCGCAATTGATAAATAAGCTTCACGCAAATGATTGGTTTTCACATCGTCCGAAATCAAATGTTTAGCAGCTCTTCTGGTCATTTCTTTGGTTCCGCCACCACCGGGGATTACGCCGACTCCCACTTCGACCAATCCCATATAAGTTTCAGCCGCAGCCACGATTTTATCGGCATGGAGGGAAATTTCACATCCGCCACCCAAAGCCATTCCATGTGGTGCTACCACAACCGGGATCGCGCTATGGCGAACCTTCATCATCGTATCCTGAAAAGTTTTGATGGCCATATTCAGTTCCCACCAATCCTGTTCAGAAGCCATCATCATGATCATCGCCAAGTTTGCTCCGACCGAAAAATTATCGGCCTGATTCCCGATGACCAATCCCTGGTAATCTTTTTCCGCCAAGTCAATGGCTTTGTTGATTCCGGTAATTACACCACCTCCAATGGAATTCATTTTGGAACGGAATTCCAGATTGATGATCCCGTCTCCTAAATCCTGAATGCTCGCTTCGGCGTTTGACCAAACTTCTTTGGATTTTCTGATGTTATCCAAAATGATAAAAGCATCTTGTCCCGGAATGATCTGATACTCTTTGGACTGGATATCGTAGTAATATTTTTTGCCGTCTTTGACCTGATAAAAGCTTTCTTTTCGGGATTCTGTCATTTCTTTCACCCATCCGGCTACTTCATAGCCTTCGGATTCGATGAGTTGGATTCCATTTTTTAGTCCAACCAAATCCCATGTTTCAAAAGGCCCGTATTTCCAGGCATATCCGGTCTTCATCGCATCGTCTATGCTGTACAATACATCGGAAATCTCAGGAACTTTATCCGCAACATATGCAAACAAAGACGCAAAATGTTTTCGGATTAATTCTCCGTGTTTGGACTGATCTTTTAAAAGAACACCCAATTTATTTTTAGTGCTTCCTGCTTGCTTTGCCATTTCGATGACAGGAATTTTCGTTCTCTCAAGAGGTCGATATTCCAGTTTCTCCCAATCCAAAGCAAATCGGTTGGTTTCTCCCGAAGCTTTGTCAACTTCTTTGTAATAGAATCCTTTCTGGGTTTTATCGCCCAGGAATTTATTTTCCAAAAGAAAATTCATCACTTTGGAATCTTTCAGATCCTGGACGAATTTATCTTTGGGCAAATTTTGCTGTAGACCTTTGGTAACATTTGCGGCCGTATCCAGCCCGACTAAATCTGCCAGCTTAAAGGTTCCTGTTTTAGGGCGTCCTAAAATCGACCCCGTCAGCGTATCGGTTTCTTCAATCGTCAAGCCTATTTCCTGTGCCAGTTCCATTACTTTGGCCATGGAATAAACCCCCACGCGGTTTCCAATGAATCCTGGTGTGTCTTTACATAAAACCGACGTCTTTCCTAAAAATTTCTCCGCATAAATCGTAAAGAAATCAATCACGGATTGATCGGTCTTCGGTCCCGGAATGATTTCAAATAATTTCAAATAACGTGGCGGATTAAAAAAGTGCGTCCCGCAGAAATGTTTTTGAAAATCTTCAGAACGCCCTTCTGACATAAGCTGAATGGGAATACCCGATGTGTTGGAAGTAATCAAAGTTCCTTCTTTTCGGAATTGATCAACCTTTTCAAATATGGATTGTTTGATATCCAACCTTTCGATGATGACTTCAATCACCCAATCCGAATTTTTAATCTTTTCCAAATCATCTTCGAAATTCCCGACGGTGATTCGCGAAGCAAATGCTTTGTCATAAATGGGTGAAGGATTTGACTTGATTGCATTTGCAAGATGGTCTCTCGCGGTCTTATTTCTGTCCGTGCCTTCCGCTGGCATATCGAGTAATAAAACTTCGACCCCAACTCCGGCTAAATGACAGGCAATTCCGGAACCCATAACCCCGGAACCTAATACGGTGACTTGTTTTATATGTCTGTTCATTATTCTATCTGTTAATAATTTGTTTCAACTTTCTTCTGAAATATTTTTTTATCGGCCGTTATGACATTTATTTTTTGAATGACATTAAGAAAAACGTTCATCTCTTGAGGAGAAATATTTTCGTTGATGGCTTCATTGAACCTCAATACTACTTCTTTGGAAACATTTCTCATATTCAAACCTTCTTCCGTCAAAACAATCAGTACACTTCTTCCATCTTCAGGATTTGGTTTTCTGGTAATTAATCCGCGTTCTTCAAGATTTTTAAGCGTTCTGGAAAGACTGGTAGGCTCAATTCCCATTTTGGGTCCAAGGGCTGTACTGGGGGTTCCGTTTTTGGGATCTATAGAAAGCAGGGTAAATCCCGTAACCATTGTTGAATTGAAATTTGATGCCTGCTCATTGTACATTTTTTGTACTGCCAGCCAGGTTGACCTTAAATGATAATCAATTGTAAATTCGTTCTGTTTCATTTTTAAGACTGTGAGAGAGACAAATATACAAATTTTTATTATGCGCGCATAATAGTTTGGAATTTATTTTTCGGGTAATTCTCTCAAAAACTGATAGCGTTGATTCAGGAAATCCATTTGGCAATAATAATGATTCAAACCATTGGTTACCATCAAATAATCAGCATTTAACTGAAGGTTATAGCGGGCAATCTGGTCAAAGGTTTGCTGCGAAATTGAAACAGTCGGCGCTTTGCATTCTACTATGATAAATGGTTTTTCTTTTTTGAAAACCACTACGTCGGCTCTTTTTTTCATTCCATTGACCGAAACGACGATTTCCGTATTAATCGCGGACCGGGAATAATTTTTCTGTTTGATCAGAAATTGTACAACATGTTGCCTCACCCATTCTTCCGGAGTTAAAATCAACCATTTTTTCCGGATTGTGCAAAAGATGTAAACAGAATCCTCTGATTGTTTGAACCGAAATTGGTAATTTTCCGCAAAATTTAACTGAGGTAATTGTATCGTATTCATGAGTCAGGCCAATAACATCATCAAAGATATCAAAAACAAAAAAGTCGCTCCTATTTATTTTCTTTCGGGCGATGAGCCCTTTTTCATCGACCAGGTTTCCAAGACAATTGAAAACGAGGTTTTGACAGAAGATGAAAAGGGTTTTAACCAAACCATCTTGTATGGAAACGATGTGGAAATGGCCGATATAATCGGGATGGCAAAACAATTTCCTATGGGGGCAGAACGACAAGTTGTGATTGTAAAAGAAGCCCAACATCTTTCCAGAAATATTGACCAGCTTGAATCTTATGCAGACAGCCCCCAGCCTTCTACCATTTTGGTTTTTAATTATAAAGGAAAAACGCTTGACAAGCGAAAAAAACTTTATAAAACACTGCAGAAAAATTCAGTCTTACTGGAAACCAAAAAATTTTATGACAACCAGATTCCCGACTGGATTGATTTGACTGCAAAAGAATTAGGTTTGACGCTCGAAACCAAAGCTAAATTTATGATGGCTGAATTTCTGGGTGCTGATTTGGGGAGGATTTACAATGAACTCCAAAAATTAAAAATTGTTGCAGAAGATGGCCAAATCACACCCGAAATTGTAGAAAGGAATATTGGAATCAGCAAGGATTACAATAACTTTGAATTGCGGAATGCAATTGAAACCCGCAATGCGCCAAAGGCGTTTAGCATTGCAAAATATTTTAGCCAAAACCCCAAAGATAATCCACTGGTGGTGACACTTGCCGTTTTGTACCAGACTTTTTCCAACATCATCGTTTACCATACTTTAACAGATAAATCGCAGGGAAATGTTGCAAAGGAATTGGGTATCCATCCGTTTTTTGTAAAAGATGCCGCTACAGCCGCCCAAAATTATCCGCTCAGAAAAGCGACGAGGATTATCTCCTTGCTGCGCGAGGCCGATGTGAAAAGCAAGGGTGTTGGTTCTACGGGTAATGTTTCAGATGGTGAACTGATGAGTGAATTGATTTTTAAAATCTTTAATCTATAGGCTCATTATCAGGAGCCCTATCACATTTTGATTTTGGTGTTTCCCTATTTCATATACATAATTTTCAATATTAAATTTTGAAGAAGCCATTATCTTGTATTTCGTATTTTGAATATATTAAATCACAATATTATCAATTATTTTTTAATAAACAATACATTTTACGAAATTATT
>PJTQ01000465.1_pt1 | contig 22415 bp, 18 predicted proteins | sample 1512231 | NCBI WGS metagenome assembly PJTQ01 (sample SAMN08177688, study PRJNA422409) | Soil metagenome, whole genome shotgun sequencing project. | isolation source: Soil (3) enriched on wood chips | place: USA: Madison | collected 2015-01-15 | reverse complement strand
TCTGTATTTTAGCCTTGATTGTTTTGATGTTAAATGCCATCGGGGTGAGCTTACCAAATAAAATAATCCCAAGAGAAATAGGAGGGTACTTCACCTCATATTATTTATCCGTAAAGTTAAGTGGGCAAGATTATTCGTTTTTGGGATTAAATTTTTACCGCCTTAATGGAATTTTCGCAGAACCAGGGCATTTCGGATTATTGTTGAGCATGGTTCTTTTTGTATACGGTGGAATAATAAAAACATTAAAAGGTAAAATAATATTATTTACCTGTCTCTTGACATTTTCCTTTGGATGTTACGTCTTATTGTTTGGTCTATTACTTAAATATATAGTACTTGAAAGGAAAATATATTTAATCTTTCTTATTTTTTCGGTAATTGCCCTTGTCCTTATTGTCGTTCCAAAAGAGATTATAGAAAGATTTTTTTTAGATAAAGCAGATGGGACGTTAGAAGACAGAACATCTGACTATTTCATTAGTTTTTATAATACATATTTTGATAAAGGGGACATCTTATTTGGCAATGGTCGGGATATTTTAGAAATAAATTATTTAAGGAATTCAGATTACAGAGGCTTTGTCATACGATATGGTTATTGTGGTGTTTTGTTGTATTTATTTTGGTTAATCTCACTTTATTGGAAAAAAAGCATTTCGATTCAGTTCTTAGGGATTTTTTATTTCATTGTGGTATTCTTGCATAGATCATGGTTCATTGATTATTTTATATTTTTATTTTTTCTTTTGACATTATCTTATAATATTAATTATAAAACAACTAAACCTCATGAAAAAAAATAATCACCTATATATGTTATTTCTCTTAGTATGCACTCAATCGTGTTTATCACAAAGTGCAGACTTTGTATATAAAAAAGTAAAGGAGCCAGTCTCCATATTTGAAAGTTCAAACATTAAGTTTAAAAAAGTAGAAGATTACCTGCCTCAAAACTTTGTCAGAGACGGAACAGTAGATTATACCTCTTTTGTACAATTGGCGATTGATGAAAATAATAATATTTCTTTTCCGAACTTCCCCATATTAATAAATGATACTGGTTTAAAATTGAGGAGCAATTCTAACATTTTCTTTACTGAAAATGCATCTCTTTTAATGAAACCCTCCAAAAAAACAAAATTTAGCTTTCTATATTTAAATGGTGTGGACAAAGTCACTATATATAACCCCACATTAAAAGGAGAAAGGAAACAACACTTAGACACAAAAGGAGAATGGGGAATGGGCATAAGCTTATATGGAGCATCAAACATAAAAATTTACAATGCTCAAATCCAAGACACATGGGGAGACGGAATATATATTTCTAATTTGAAAGAAGCAGAAAGTAAAAACGTACTAATCAAAAATGGACAAATTGATAATGCGCGCAGAAATGGAATATCGATTATTTCCGGAAAAAATATAATAGTAGACAACGTCCTTATTTCTAATACTAATGGGAAAAGACCCGGTGCGGGCATTGATATAGAACCAAATCACAGAACAGATATTTTAGATAATATTCAACTTACCAATATTAAAACATTTAATAATCAAAATGAAGGAATATTATTGGTATTGACTAGAATAGGAAACGAGTCATTGAACAAAAATGTATCTATTCATATTATGAATCATATTGATGATGGATCGGATTATGCCATGAGATTTGGGTCAGGCTTTAGAAAAAAGGATAAACCTTTATCTGGGAAGATCATGATACAAAACAGCCAATGGCTAAATAATAGAAATAAGAATGTCTTAAAAATAAACGGGGATTTAAACAATTTGCCAAATGTAAGCTTTGAGAATGTTGTTATAGATCACAATAAACACTCTTTTAACTCATTATTAAATAAGCTGAAAAAAAACAATCAAAAATTTAATACAAATTGATTTAATGCCAATGTCAAAGCCCAAACTCATCCGTATTACTACTATCCCAGGTTCTTTGAAAGGACTTCTTCGAGGACAGCTCAGATTCATGTCGGAAAACGGATATGAGGTAATTGGTGTTTCCAGTTCAGGACAGGCCTTAAAAGAAGTACAAAACAATGAAGGGATTCGTGTAGCCACCATCGAAATGACAAGAACCATTTCACCACTCAAAGACTTAAAAGCCCTTTTTGAGTTAATAAAATTTTTCAAAAAAGAAAAACCGAAGATCGTTCACACGCATACGCCCAAAGCGGGATTGCTGGGCATGATGGCCGCCAAAATTACGGGAGTTCCGCATCGCCTGCATACTGTTGCCGGAATGCCGCTCACCGTTGCAACCGGTAACAAAAGAAAATTACTTGACCAGATGGAGCGGTTGACCTATGCTTGTGCCACTATGGTTTACCCAAATTCCTATGGACTTGAAAAAATCATTATTGACAATAAATATACATCAACCGAAAAATTAAAAGTCCTCGCCAAAGGTAGTTCCAACGGAATCGATACTGCTGAGTTTGACCCTACTTCAGTCACAAAAGAGAAAAAAAATGAAATGCGCAAGGAACTGGGAATCAAACAAAATGATTTCATTTTTTTATTTGTTGGCAGAATCGTAAAAGACAAAGGCATCAACGAACTCATTCATGCATTTTCTAATTTGTCACCCCAATACCCCGAAGCCCATTTGGTGCTTGCGGGAAGATATGAAATGAACCTAAATCCTATTACGGCAGAAACCCAAAATGCCATCCAAAACAACCCAAACATCCATGCTGTCGGTTTCCAATCGGAGATAAAAAATTATTTCGCCTTTGCAGATGTTTTAACCTTTCCAAGTTACCGGGAAGGCTTTCCCAATGTAGTGATGCAGGCCGCAGCCATGCAGCTCAACAGCATCGTTTCGGACATCAACGGTTGCAACGAAATCATCAAAAATGGTGAAAACGGCTGGATTGTCCCTATTAAAAATTCGGAAGTATTGAAAGAACGAATGGAATGGTGTTTGAATAACCGTGAACAGTCTCAACAAATGGGACTGAAAAGCAGACAGGTTATGGTTACAGATTACGAAAGAAGCTTTGTCTGGAATGAAATTTTAAAAGAATATCAAACTTTAAACAATTAAAATGGATTCTTATTTTTTCATTCCGGCAGATCGTTTACACAAAATTGAAAACATCCGGCAGTTAAATGTTGATCAAATCATTATTGATTTAGAAGATGCCATCAAATCTTCTGAACGCACCACTTCATTACAAGCATTGAAAGACGACTCCATTGACCGTTCACTATACATAAGAGTCCCGGTATACAGTATTGAAGGGGGTTTTGATTTGGAAATGTACAGGGAATTCAAAATGATGGGATTCAAAAATTTCATCATTCCCAAATTAGAAAACACAACGGATTTTGAAAAATTAGCGGTAGAAATTTCTCCACGAGAGAAAATAATTCTTTTGATAGAAACGCCCTTGTTTTTAATTGAATTAAAAGATATTTTGGTGAAATACCACCATTTAATCAGTGGGCTAGGGTTAGGAAGCCATGATTTGATGAATGAATTGGGGGCAGCACATACACTTTATAATCTCGAATTTTATCGTAATTTAGTACTCTTGTATGCAAAGGCTTACAAGTTGACAGCATTTGACATAGCTTCGATGGAACTTAAAAATGCTGAGGAGCTGAAAGAAGAAATACTAAATGGTTTTGAAAAAGGATTTGAAGCCAAATTTTACATTCATCCATGGCAGATTGAAGTCAAGGACGGCATTGATTTCTATAATGAGCACGATTTGGGTTGGGCGACAAAAATTTTTGAAGAATATAAAAAAGTCGGTAACGAAGAAGAATTCAACCCCATCGTAGTGGATGGGGAAATAATAGAAAAGCCACACCTGAGCAAAGTCTTTACAATTTTGAAATATTTTAAAAAACATGAATCCAAGTAACTTAGGGAACTATTATGATGATTTTGTAATAGGGGAAATCATCCAACACTCATTGTCTAAAACCATTTTTGAAAGCGATAACAATCTCTTTAGCCTGCTCACCATGAACCACCATCCGGTTCATCTCAATTTGGAACACGTTTCTCAACACCAACATAAACAAATTTTGGTAGTAGGCACTTTGGTTTTCAGCTTAGCGGTAGGTATGACTGTTCCCGATATTAGTGGAAAAGCTATTGCCAATTTAGAATACGAATCGGTAAAACACTTAGGCCCGGTCTTCATCAACGATACAATTTATGCCAAAACAGAAATTTTGGACAAATGGGAAACCTCAAATAAAGAAAGAGGTGTAGTTTATGTCGAAACCATCGCTTACAACCAAAAAGGAGAAAATGTTTTAAGTTTCAGAAGGAAAGTGTTAATTCCTAAAAATAAGAACCATGAGTGATTACTTAATGCGAAGCTTGTTATTTGTACCCGCACATAATGAGAGATTGATGCTCAGCGCGGCCAAAACACCGGCCGACGTACTCCTTTTTGATATCGAAGATTCTGTGCAACCTGTAGAAAACAAACAGAAAGCCAGAGACCGCGTGGTGGAAATGGTAAAAGAAGGAATTTTTGAAGATAAAGTCATCTTTCCCCGAATCAATGATAGAGAAAGCGGACAATTGTTAAAAGATGTGACGCAACTTACCATTGAAGGAATTACCGGCTTTATGTATCCGAAAGCCAAAACAGGAGATGATATTTATTTTTTTTGTAAATTATTGGAAACCATAGAATATGAAAAGGGAATTCCCGTCGGAACTTTTAAAATCATTCCACTCATCGAAACCGCATCTGCTGTTTTAAATGCGCAGGATATTTGCAAAGCATCTAAAAGAGTGGTAGCAATAGCATTTGGATCAGAAGATTTCATTGCCGATTTGGAAGGGCAACATGATTTAGAGCACGAAAGTTTGTTTACACCAAGGAACCTGATTGCGATGGCAGCGCGTGCTACAGGAGTGATTCCGATTGACACTGTCCATGTAAGGGTAAAAGATTTAGAAGATTTGGAAAATAATTTAATTTTGTCCAAAAAATTGGGATACGAAGGTATGCTGGCTTTGAATCCGATGGAATTACCGCTCATTCACAGATACTATTCCCCAACGGAACAAGATGTTTATGAATCGAAAGAAATATTGAGATTGGACAAAGAAGCAAGAGAAAACAACCAGGGCGTAGCCATCATGAACGGTAAATTTGTAGGGCCGCCGTTTGTATTGAAAGCCAATAAGATTTTGAAAAAACACCAAGCAATTGTTTCAAAAGAAAAAAATTAATAATGAATAAGAAAGTTATCATCATCGGAGGAATTGGAACAGCCGTAAACATAGCAGAGCAGATGCAAGATGCAATCGATAAATTTGGTTTAAAGGATGAATTTATGGGTTTCGCTTTTGATGATGAAAAATTTGGAGAAAAAATCAATGGCTTTCCCTTGTTATGTAAAACAAGAGAAGCTTTTGATATATATGGGAAATATAATGATATCTATTTCATGTATCAATTGTATAGACCCGACAAATTAAAAGAAAGATCTAGTTGGCTACCGCAATTTAAGGTCCCTACAGAAAGGTATTACAATTTTATTCATCCTACAGCAACTATTTGCAGAAGCGCGAAAATGGGTTTTGGAAACGCTATTCAAGCTGGTTGCGTGGTCGGGTCCAATACTGTGATGGGAAACCACAATACATTTAACTCAATGTGCCTATTTGGACATGACACAAAAATGGGTGACCATAATTTTTTTGCAGCTCACTCTCTTATAGGGAGTAATACCAAAATGGGAAATTATATTTTTATGGGTCTTAATTCTACACTAAATAATATGATTGAAGTAAAAGATAATGTAATGATAGGTATGGGCTCTAATGTCATTAAAAGTTTGGAATCAGATCAACTAGTATTAGGAAACCCTGCGAAATTCATTAAAGCCTTGGATTAAATGTATAAGAAATTATTTAAAAGAATTTTAGATTTATTAATAGCCCTTATGGTATTAATTATTTTATCCCCAATATATATATTTCTAACTATTTTACTTTATTTCGCCAATGACGGTAAAGCATTTTTTACACAAGAAAGAGTAGGGAAAAACGATAAAATTTTTAAGCTTTTAAAGTTCAAATCAATGAACGACAAAACGGATAGTGACGGAATTCTACTTCCTGATGTAAAAAGGTTGACTTCTATGGGGATATTTATAAGAAAAACTTCTTTAGATGAATTACCCCAAATTTTTAATGTTATCAAGGGCGATATGTCCATCATTGGACCTCGTCCACTTTTGCCGCAATATCTACCGTACTACTCTACATATCATAGTAGAAGACATGAAGTAAAACCGGGTGTTACAGGGTTGGCGCAAACGCAAGGAAGAAATAATTTAAAGTTTAGTGAAAGGTTTAATCTAGATGTAAAATATGTTGACAATGTATGTTTTTCCGGTGATGTGAAAATCCTAATACAAACTATAGTCAATTTATTTGTTCGCACAAGCGATGTCAAAATTGGAAGACCCCTTTCTGAACTTGATGACGTAGGTGTTTCAAAAGGGTTAAGTAAAAATATGCTTAATATCAAAGAAGAATCTGAAGATGATAAAAAATAAAGAATTCGGTTCTGATTTTCATTATTTTTATGATGCTCAATCTGAGAAATCATCATTATTTACATCCGATGAATTTTCATTTTTCTTTTCGGGAAGGGTTGCATTGTATAATTTGCTTTCAATGGGAATTGAAAAATTTCACTGGAAAAAAGTTGGGTTCCCAACATATTATTGCCATGAAGTAGTGGAATACTGTAAAAAACTGCCCATAGAAGTTATTTATTATGATCTCAATCCAATTACAAATAAAAAATCACCGGAGTGGGACGACCACGAAAAAAACGTTTTCATCAATGTTGATTTTTTTGGAATCAGAAAATTAGATACCTCTTTTATAAAAAACTCCGTAGTCATTGACGATCTCACTCATAATTTGCTGAGCATAACTGAAAGTAAAGCTGATTATTGTTTTGGCTCCCTCAGAAAACAGCTTCCATTGGCTGCGGGAGGATTTGTTGCGATCAAAAAAGATGAGTTTAAAATTGAAATCGCTGAAACTGAATTCGCTAACAAAACTGCTTTGCAGAAATTATCAGCCATGTATCTGAAGAGTTCATATTTAAATGAAAATTTTCATGAAAAAGAAATTTTTAGAGAATTATATGTAAGAGCGGAAGAATGTTTTGAATCAATTCAAACCAATTCCAAACTGCCGGAAATCATTCAATCACAATTGTTTACAATGAATCCGGAAACGTTGATCCATTTGACGAGAAAGAATTTTAAGTTGTTGAAAAGCAAGGTGCTAATTTCAGATAAATGTGAAATTTTAAAGTCGGCGGATCAAACTGAAATGGGTTTGTTTCTAAAATTTAAAACCAATGACCAGCGAAATCAATTGCGTAAATATTTAATTGAGAACAAAATATATCCTGCCGTGCTTTGGCCTAAACAATTTTCACCTGAAAATACGGAATTGGAAAACACCATTTTATTCGTTCACTGCGATTTTAGATATGGCGCAGAAGACATGAAATATATAGCCGAAATCATTAATAATTTTAACAAAAATGTATAAATTCGAAGTCATTGATATTAAAGATCCAAAATGGGAACTTCTGGTAAAGTCAAGCGCAATTTATGATTTTCACCATACGAATTTTTACCATTCCATTGACAATGACTTTCAATCGCTTATGTTTGTAGCAGAAAATGACAATGATTTCATTGCGTTTCCACTGGTGCGTAGGCCTATTGAAGGAACAGATTATGTAGATTTCACTTCTGTGTACGGTTATTGTGGACCGATTTCCAACCAACTCAATTTTGATCTCCCTCAAGAATTCATCGATTTTTTTCAATTGAAAATTAAAGAATACTGCAAAGAAAACCATGTAGTTAGTTTGTTTTCCCGTCTTCATCCGCTAATTGAGCAGAAATCTGTTTTTTCAAATATGGGCGAAATTTTAAACCTTAACAAAACAGTTGCTATTGATTTAAGGTTGACGCCGGAGGAACAAAAAAAACAATTCCGTAAATCCAATAAATCTGAACTCAACCAGCTGCGCAGAAAAGGATTTTATGTAGAAGAAGCAGCAACTTCAGATGACATTAATCGTTTTGTAGAAATTTATTACGAAACGATGGACAGAGTAGAAGCCACACCTTATTATTATTTTACTAAAGATTATTTTCGTTCATTTTTAACCAATACTCACTTTTCTAACAAATTATTGCTAGCGAAATTTGAGGGCGAAATTGTAGCAGGTGCAATTTTCACAATCACGGACAAAATCATGCAATACCATTTGGCGGGTACTACAGAAGATTTTATCAAAGTAACACCGATGAAACTTATCTTGGATGAAGCGCGATTAACAGGAAATGACTTAGGACTTGAGTTTTTACATTTAGGTGGTGGAGTTGGAGGAAGTGATGAAGATTCTCTTTTCCGTTTTAAATCTGGATTTTCTGATTTATATTGTCAATTTTCGGTTTGGAAATATGTTTTTGACAAAACTAAATATAATGAACTTGTGAAAAAAAATGTGGATGAAGATAGACTTAGTGAAACATTTTTTCCATTATACCGAATTTGATTATATTTTAATTCACAAAAAATAAAATCCAATTAACCCAAAACCGCTTATCTTTGCACAGATTTAGACATTAAACTTTAAAGTTAATGAACTCAAAAAAAATATGGCTTTCTTCTCCCCATATGGGAGGTGGTGAATTAAAGTATATACATGAAGCTTTTGAAACCAATTGGGTAGCACCATTAGGGCCGAATGTTTCCGGTTTTGAAAAAGACCTTGAAGATTATCTTCAAAACAATGTCCATGTTGCCGCTTTAAGCGCCGGAACAGCCGCTTTGCATTTAGGGTTAATTTTATTGGATGTACAAGCTGGAGATGAAGTGCTTTGCCAAAGCATGACTTTTTCCGCATCAGCCAATCCGATTATGTACCAGGGCGCGATCCCTGTTTTTGTTGATAGTGAACCTGAAACTTGGAACATGTGCCCGGAGCAGTTGGAGCGAGCAATAAAAGACCGGATTGCCAATGGGAAAAAGCCCAAAGCCATTATTGCAGTTCACTTGTATGGAATGCCTTATAAACATGAAGAAATTCGTGCCATAGCGGATCAATATGAAATTCCCATTTTGGAGGACGCAGCCGAAGCTTTGGGAAGCCATTACAAGGGACAGAATTGTGGTACTTTTGGAGATATTGCTGCATTGTCGTTTAATGGAAATAAAATCATTACGACCTCTGGTGGAGGTGCGTTGGTCGTAAAAAACAAAGAATTAAAAGAGCGAGCGGTTTTCTTGGCAACCCAGGCAAGAGACAATGCTCCGCACTATCAACACTCTCACGTAGGGTATAATTACCGAATGTCCAATGTAGTGGCTGGCATTGGGAGAGGTCAAATGGAAGTCCTTCAACAAAGAGTAGAAGCAAGAAGAGCTAATTTCGAATACTATAAAAATCAATTAACACACAAAGATGGCATTACTTTTGTAAATGAGCCTGAGGATTTCTATTCCAACAGATGGCTGTCATGTATAATGACAGGTTCTTTTGAACAGAGAGAAAAAATCAGGTTAAATTTACAAAATGAGAATATTGAAACAAGGCCTTTATGGAAACCAATGCACTTACAACCTGTTTTTGAGAAATACCCAAAGTATGTCAACGGCACAAGTGAAAAATTGTTTGAAGTAGGTCTATGTTTGCCAAGTGGTTCAGATTTAGTTAAAGAAGATTTAGACAAAATAATTGAAGGCATCTAATATTTTGCTTCTAAGGCAACGCTTCAAAAGAAGCCTTAGAAAAGAAACTCCCCGCTGGGTGGTGTTATGCATAGACTTATACATAACAGCCAATACCTTTTTTGTTACTTATCTTATTTTTAAGAATCTTTTATTCATTCCGGGATTAGATTTACAGCAAACGTTGTTCCGGCATATTCCGGAAGTAATATTTTTTGCCTTTGTTGCATTTTTAGCTACCTCTTCCTACAAGGGAATTGTCCGCCATACAGGATTCAAAGATATTTTCAATGTATTAAGAGCCAATGTCTTACTTGCAATACTGCTTGGGCTCTTTAATTGGTTGCTAAAAGAGGCGGCACCAAATACGGATTTCACAATCAGAACTCCATTAATTGTTGTCCACTTTATGCTCAACACGATTGCCCTTATTTTTCTTAGGATTTTGTATAAGAATCTATATGATTTTTATGTGATTGGAACCAGGTTTAGCAGGAGAGCTATGATTTATGGTGCAGGAGATTCCGGCATCATAACTTACAAAGCATTAAAAAATGACGAAAGAAGCAGAATAAGTGTATTTGGATATATAGATGACAAGAAAAGCAAGATTGGGAAAAAAATAAATGGCGTAAATGTTTATGATCCCAAAAGAATTACCCCTGAATTTCTGCAGAAACACCATATCAACGAAATTATTATTTCTATCCAGAATATACGCCCTTCACGTTTAAGGGAAATTGTAGATTCTTTTGCCGAATCTCCTGTTTCACTGAAAATTGTGCCTGCGGTAAATAAATGGTTAAATGGAGACCTGAAGCCACAACAAATTCAAAATGTTAAAATTGAAGATTTACTGGGTCGAAAACCAATCAAATTAAGTAATCCGGAAATTTTGGCTGAAATCCAGGATAAGGTGGTTTTGGTAACGGGAGCTGCAGGTTCAATCGGAAGTGAAATTTCACGTCAGCTAATGGGGTATCCCTATAAGAAACTTATTTTGTTGGATCAGGCCGAATCCCCGTTGTATGATTTACAACAATCTACCCAAAAGATACGTAAAGGAAGCTGTGAATTTGTAATGGGTGATGTACGTGACCCTAACCGTGTGGACACTGTTTTCCGTATTTATAAACCACAGATTGTGTTTCATGCAGCAGCCTATAAACATGTTCCCTTGATGGAAGACAACCCCTATGAAGCGGTTCAAACCAACGTAAAAGGAACAAAAACTGTGGCAGATAAAGCAGTAGAATATGGAGCCGAGAAATTTGTGATGGTTTCTACAGACAAAGCGGTCAATCCAACAAATGTAATGGGAGCCACAAAAAGAGTAGCGGAATTATATGCTACTTATTTGAATACGCAATCAGACACAAAATTTATTGTAACTCGTTTTGGAAATGTTTTGGGTTCTAATGGCTCTGTAATTCCATTGTTCAAAAGACAAATAGAAGAAGGGGGGCCACTGACCGTAACCCACCCAGAAATTACACGTTTCTTCATGACCATTCCGGAAGCTTGTCAATTAGTATTGGAAGCCGGTGTGATGGGAAAAGGTGGGGAAGTGTTTGTTTTTGATATGGGCGAATCCGTAAAAATTATGGACTTGGCCAAAAAAATCATTCGTTTGAGCGGATTACGGTATCCGGAAGATATTGACATTAAAATCACGGGCTTAAGACCGGGAGAGAAAATCTACGAAGAATTATTGGCAGACGGTGAAAAAACAATCAAAACCCATCATGAGAAAATCATGATTGCCCAGGTTTGTCATGCGCAAAACGGCTTGGAGGAAAAGATTAATGAACTTATCAAAGAAGAATATATACCCAATCAAGCAGAAAGAAACCTGTCGATTGTTTCAAAAATCAAATCGCTTGTGCCGGAATATATTTCCCAAAATTCAATATTTAGCTCAATTGATATTTCAAAATCCAATTCTGAAATTTAATTATATATTTGTAATCCCTAATTAGTTCTATGAAAAACACACATTTAGACACAATCAAACTGTTTTTTCTTTTTGTTGTTACTACCTTTATTGTCACAGGGTGTGCCTCACGAAAAGACATCGTCTATTTTCAGGGAGATGAAGAAATCTTAAAAGAAGCAAACAAATACACTCCTACGATACAACCGGATGATCAATTGGTAATCACAATTTCAGCTCGTGATTTTGAAGCAACAAAACCATTTAATCAAGTCAATTATTATTATCAAAGGGAAGGAGAAGAGCGCTTGCTAACTTATTTGGTTGACGCAGAAGGAAATATTGAATTTCCCGTAATTGGAAAGATTAAATTAGGTGGTCTAACTAGAACCGAGGCAATTACCAAGATTAAATCCTTATTAAGTGAATATATTATAGATCCGGGTGTTGCCATTACCATTAGTAATTTTAGAATTACTGTTTTAGGGGAAGTAGCAAAACCGGGGACATTCACTTTACCTAATGAAAGAATTACAGTCTTAGAAGCCTTGGGGCTTGCTGGTGACATGACAATCAACGGAGTGCGAAAAAATGTGATGGTCATAAGAGAAGTTGATGGAGAAAAACAAATATATAATCTGGATTTAACGGCAAAAGATGTATTAAATTCTCCGGTTTATTATTTAAAACAAAATGATGTTGTGTATGTTGAACCCAACAAAGCACAAATAAACTCATCTACTTACAGTAGAAACACATCGGTTATCATATCTGTTGCAAGCCTGATCATAACTGTTATTTCAGTCTTAACGCGCTAATTAAACATTAAATTAGATGGACAACAAAGAAGATATTTACAATGACATATATTCTTCGCAAGAAGAGAAAATTAATTTAAGAGCCATCCTTGAGCAATACTTATATTTTTGGAAATGGTTTGTTTTAGGATTTATTTTAGCATTAATAGGGGCGTTTTTATATTTAAGGTATAGTCATTCTGCATATAGAGTAGAATCCAAAATATTATTACTGGATGATAGTAATTCGCTATCTGGTGAAATGTCGGCTCTTCAGGACTTGTCTATTTTATCAGAAGGTGGAAAAGCAAACGTTGAGGATCAGATAGAAGTTTTGAAGTCAAGACGATTGATGACACAAGTAGCAAAAGAGCTTGATTTAAATATTCAATATTTTAATGAAGGGAGAGTTAAAACAACAGAAATCTTTAAAGACAAATCACCTTTAAGATTGACCTTCTTAAATACGCCTAAAATAACAGCAGACACCCTAAGAGCAAATTTTCGTGTCAAAATTATATCTGAGACAGATTTTGAAATCAGTGAAGAAAGTGCTGAATTTCGGAAAAAAGGAAAATTTGGCAACAAAATCAATTCACCTATTGGAGATCTTATTTTACTTCCCAATGTTTCCAATCTAAAAAACAGTATTGGTGACTCTTATTTCATTAAAGTAAATCCTTTTATGAAAGTGGTTGACAAATATAGGATTGAATTGCAGGCCGAGGCCACAGGTTCATCTTCTCGAAAAAATAATGTAATCACCCTTTCGCTGGTAGACAATGTCAAAGAAAAAGCGGCAAGCATTATAAATGAGCTTGTAAAGCAATATAATCAAGATGCAATTAATGACAAAAAATTAGTAGGAGAAAGAACCTCAAAATTTATTACTGAAAGATTAGCTTTAATTTCTGAAGATTTAAAAGGAGCAGATAAGGACATTCAAGAGTTTAAGTCTAATAATAACATTTCCAACTTAGAAGTTGAAACGGGTATAAACTTGCAGAATTCTGCTGCAAATGACAAGAAATTACTAGAATATTCTACCCAACTGAAATTAGTAGAATACATGGACGATTATCTTAAATCAAATGACAAAGAGTTGATTCCTGCCAACATAGGATTAGACAATGCAGCCATTAGCGCTACAACACAGAAATACAATGAATTGGTTCTGGAAAGGAACGGAATGCTGCAACACTCTACAGAAAAAAACCCTATAGTTCAGAATCTGAACCAGCAGATTGAAGAACTAAGCAATAACTTAAAATCAAGTTTGAATAATTATAGAAATACAACTAAAATAGCGGTTAATAATATTCAAAGAGAAGGAGGGGGGATTAATTCAAAAATTTCGGCTTTCCCAAATCAGGAAAGAGAATTTCGGGATATTTCACGACAACAGCAAATCGTAGAATCAATTTATTTATTTCTTTTACAAAAAAGAGAAGAAACTGAAATTTCCAATGCGGCAACTCCTGCAAAAATTAAAATTGTGGATACTGCATATGGAAGCGATATCCCCGTTTCACCCAAGAAAAATATCGTTTATTTGGGCGCGGCTATTTTGGGTCTTTTAATTCCATTTGGAATCCTTTACCTGAGGTTTTTATTAGACAATAAGATACATACCAAAAAAGAAGTGGAAGATATTGTTAAAGCACCAATCATTGGTGATGTGCCTACTTCTGACAAAACATTCATTGAGAAAAATGACAGAAGTGTCCTTGCCGAAGCATTTAGAATTTTGAGAACAAATATTAACTTTTATCTGTCCGGCAATAAGAATCCAACTAAAAATATATTCGTAACTTCCACGGTAAGTGGTGAGGGGAAGTCCTTTGTTGCGACAAATCTGTCGACCATTCTTTCCACTTCTACCACACTTAATAAAATATTGGTCATTGAAGCGGATATTCGAAACCCAAAAGTATTGGATTATTTGAATATCAAAAATCTAATGGCTCACAGAAAGGGGATTACCCATTTCCTCATGGATGAAGATTTAACTATTGATGATATTATCATTAAGGATTCTTCCTATGCCTTTGACATTATCTCCGCAGGGGTTTTGGCACCCAATCCGTCCGAGTTATTAATGAATGACAGATTCCAGCAAATGATTGAACAAGCACAAGGCAAATATGACTATGTAATCGTGGACACGGCTCCGGTAAGTTTGGTGACGGATACCCAACTGATTTCAGGCCAGGCGGACTTGTTCCTATATGTGGTCAGAGCCAATTACCTCGACAAACGCTTATTAACTATCCCTAAAGAACTTTACCGTGACAAAAGATTGCCAAATATGGCCATGCTGTTGAATGACGTCGGTTCAGGAAGAGGTTATGGATACGGTTATGGCTATGGTTACGGATACGGTTATGGCTACGGCTATGCAAGTAAAAAACAACAAGGCTGGAAACGCTTTCTGCCCAAAAATCCTTTGAAGAAAAAATAGAGTTTTTATATAACTTCTGCAACAACAAAAGTGCTGCCCCCAATGTAAATAAAATCATTTGGGGCAGCATTTATTTTGGCTTCCTCTAAGGCTGTTGAAATGGACCCATAAAATGATGCCCTTAACTTTGAAGGAACCAATTTTTTTAATTGTTCAATGGGTAATTTTCGGGGAACATTTGGCTCGCTAAAATAGAAATAGGCGGTTTGAGGAAATAAATCCAAAATTGTGTTTACATCTTTGTCATTCACAAACCCCAAAACCAAATGAAGATTTTGATAAGTCGTTTGGTCAATTTGCCTTATAATTTCAGTCAACCCGTGTACATTATGAGCAGTATCTGCAACAATCAATGGATTTTTACTCAAAACCTCCCATCGGCCTCGTAAACCGGTGTTTTTCACAACCTTATTTAACCCATCCCTGATATTTTCGTCACTGATTTTGTATCCGGAATGTTGAAGAATTTCAATTGAAGCAAGTACAGTCCTGCGGTTTTTCTCCTGGTAAATTCCTTTCAAATCCGAATCATAATATTGAAAGTCTCTTTTTTCGGCAAAAATAATTTCAGAATTCAATGTTTTGGCCTTTTTTACAAAAACCGGTGCAGTTTCTTCATTTGCCTCACCCACTACAACGGGTATACCTTTTTTAATAATCCCGGCCTTCTCTCTGGCGATTTCAGGCAACGTATTCCCCAGAAATTGTGTGTGATCCAAGCCTATGTTCGTAATTACAGATAAAACCGGAGTCACAATATTGGTGGAATCCAGCCTCCCACCCATTCCGGTTTCAATGATCGCTATATCAACTTTTTCAGTTGCAAAATAATCGAAAGCCATAGCGATGGAGACTTCAAAAAATGAAGCTTCAGTGGCTTCGATAATAGATTTGTTTTTTTCTACAAAATCAACCACAAATTCCTTTGGACATAACTCGCCGTTCACCCTGATTCGTTCACGAAAGTCTTTTAAATGGGGAGATGTTGTCAGGCCAACCTTATAACCTGCTTCCTGCAAAACAGAAGCCATCATATGTGAAGTGCTTCCTTTTCCATTTGTGCCGGCGATATGAATGGATGGACATTGATCTTGTGGATTTCCTAAATGTTGTGTTAAGATTGTGATATTGCTTAAATCATTTTTATAAGCGGAGGAGCCGACACGCTGGAACATGGGAAGCTTCTCATACAACCAATTTAGAGTATCATTGTAATTCATAATCTTAATAGCAATCTGAACACAAAAATACAGTTAATTTGAAGTCTTCATAGAGAAGATTTTCTTCAACAACAAAAATTTTCCATTCGTTCAATAAATGTATGAAAATCAGGGTATGATTAAACCGGAGGAATGATTCCTTTTCGCCCCCGTAACCGAACTTAAAACATTGGGTTGATTTTCGATTTTCAACATCCCCATCAAGGCAAAAATTAAAGCTTCTTTGTATTCAATTAATTTTTTTTCAGGAATGATGATTTCACAGAAAGTTTTTGACTTTAGTTGTTCAATAAAGAATTGATTGTACGCACCGCCTCCTGTTATGAATACATTCTTTAATTGATTTTGATTTAGAATAGCCGAAATCTGGAGGGCAAAATGTTCTGTAAATGTGGCCAGTAAATCTTTTGTTTTTTCTGACGAATTTTCAATCAGCGGAAAAATAAACTCATTACAAAATTCAATTCCCAAAGACTTTGGGGGAGCAGATTTATAGAATTCCAATTCGTTTAACTGATTCAATAAGCCGGGAATTGAATTTCCACTTCTTGCCCAATCTCCACTTTCATCATAATTTTTTCCGAGTTTTTCAGCCAGAGAATTCAAAATCAGATTAAAAGGAGAAATATCAAACGCAATTCGCTTTCCCCGATCTTCGTAGGAAATATTAGAAAAACCACCCAGGTTCAGACAAGCATCGAATTCACCAAAAAGCAATTTGTCACCAATCGGAACAAGCGGAGCCCCCTGCCCGCCCAAGAGAACATCTTGTGAACGAAAATCAAATACAGTTCTTATACTTGTTTCGGTGAAAATGGCTTGCCCTTTTCCAATCTGAAGGGTATAATCCTTTTCCGGATTATGAAAAACCGTATGCCCATGCGAAGCGATAAAATCCATCGTATTAATATGATTTTTTTGAATAAATTGCCGAACCGTTTTCCCCAAATAAATTCCGTAATCCGTGTCAAGCTTTGTTAGTTCTTCGCCAGATAGATGAAGAGAATTTTTGAGCCGGAACTTCCACTCATCAGAATAGGATACTGTATCTGTTTGAAGTATCTCAAATTGGATTTCAGGATGAGTCAACCGGACGTAACAAATGTCCAATCCATCCAAAGAAGTTCCCGACATTAAACCTATAGCATGATAACTTTTCATATTACTTTAATTTAGTCTTTTTAAGATTTCAAATCATGTAAGGATATTCGTTATTACAGATTTTTTATGCCCTGAAAATTAGCCAAAAATCCGTACTTTTGAACTTCAAATGTTAAAAAGATGGCACAAGATATTATTTTCGATTTGATCGAAGAAGAAAGAGAAAGACAAACTGTTGGATTAGAGTTGATTGCTTCTGAAAATTATGTTAGTGATAACGTAATGAAAGCAATGGGCTCCATTTTAACCAATAAATATGCAGAGGGGTACCCCGGAAAAAGATATTACGGAGGTTGTGAGATTGTAGACGAAGTGGAAACCCTGGCCATTGAAAGATTAAAACATTTATTTAATGCTGAATATGCAAATGTTCAGCCACACAGTGGTTCGCAGGCCAATGCTTCTGTGTATTTGGCGTGTTTAAAACCGGGAGATAAAATCATGGGGTTGGACCTGTCGCATGGCGGGCATTTAACACATGGTTCTCCGGTGAGCTCATCCGGAATGTTGTATCAAACCTGTTTTTATGGAGTAGAAAAAGAGTCAGGCAGAATTGATTACGAAGCCATGCGTCAAACGGCTGTGAAAGAAAAACCCAAAATGATAATTTGTGGGGCATCGGCTTATTCACGCGACATTGATTTTAAAAAATTCCGTGAAGTAGCGGATGAGATTGGGGCACTTTTGCTTGCCGACATCGCCCATCCTGCCGGACTGATCGCCAGAGGAATTCTGAATGACCCAATGCCTCATTGTCATTTCGTGACTTCAACAACACACAAAACATTGCGAGGCCCAAGAGGAGGAGTGATTATGATGGGGAAAGATTTTGAAAATCCATGGGGCGAGAGAACACCAAAGGGAGAAATCAAAATGATGTCACAATTATTGAATATGGCAGTTTTTCCCGGTACTCAGGGAGGCCCCCTGGAACATGTAATTGCGGCGAAAGCGGTTGCTTTTGAAGAAGCACTTTCTGACGGCTATATGGAGTATGTTATTCAGGTAACCAAAAACGCGCAGGCATTGGCAAAAGCAATGACGGACAGAGGATATGAAATCATTTCAGGGGGGACGGATAATCATCTAATGTTAATCGATTTACGGAATAAAAACATCACAGGGAAGGAAGCCGAAAACACTTTGGTAAAAGCGGACATAACCTGTAACAAAAATATGGTTCCGTTTGACGATAAATCACCGTTTACAACTTCCGGAATCCGTTTGGGAACTGCCGCCATAACAACGCGCGGATTGAAAGAAGAAGACATGGATACCATTGCAGGCCTGATTGATGATGTATTAATGAATAAAGACAATGAAGACGTTATTGAAAATGTTGCGGATGAGGTAAATGAATTGATGGAAGAACGCCCTTTGTTTCAGTGGTAATAGTCAACATTTTTAGCTAATAAAATCCAAATAATTATTCCGGTTGATGATTTCAAAAATGGCGTCGGGATAAGCTTTTGCAAAAGCCGTCGGAATCTTTGACTTACGGTTTTCGTTCCATTTGAATTCAAATCCGGAAAGATGCTCATTTTCAGCTTCCAGCCAGTCCAGTTCCTGTTGGTCATAAGTCCGCCAAAAATAATTATCACGTTTCATTTTTTGATAACTCTGTTTTTTTATACGTTCCGAAGCCAGATAATTTTCCCATAATTCGCCCACATCATTTCGCGTATCCAGCCGGTTAAAATTATTGATGAGCGTATTTCGAATCCCATTATCATAAAAATACCATCGGCTTGATTTGGTGATTTCTTTTCGCAAATTCCGGCTGAAACCATTTATTTTATACAAGACAAAAACTTTGGAAAGCAAATCCAGATAGCGTTCCACCGTGTTTTTCGAAATCTGTAACTGATTACCCAATTCCTGTAACGAAACTTCCTTTCCCACCTGAAACGCAATCATTTTGAGCAAATCATAAATTTTTGTTGAACTCTTGATCCCATCATAAATCAAGATGTCTTTCAGCAAATAGGAATTTACAATTTCATACAAATAGTCCTGTTTGTCTGCCCAGTCCGGATATTGTTCCAATTCAGGATAGCCGCCAAACAAAAGCCGTTGTTCCAGGTTTTCAGCCGTTTGCTTATAGTTTTCAAATTCAGAAAATTCAATTTGTGATAATGGAAATAAATACAAAGTATTCTTTCTTCCGACCAAAGGTTCGCCCAGGTTATTGGCCATATCGAACATAGAAGAACCGGTCGCAATGACTTTTATTCCGTCAATGGAATCCACGATTAGTTTCAGTATCAACCCAATCTCAGGAATATGCTGCGCTTCGTCAATGGCCAGGATTTCAATTCCTTCGAGTAAACGTTTATAATTTGCAACGGAACGCTCTTTGAGCAATTCAGCATCATGAACATCTTCACCATTCAATGCCAGAGTTTTTTTGGGGGGAATGGTTTTCAAATAATCCTGAATGAGTTTGGTTTTGCCCACGCGGCGCGCGCCCAATAAAATTAACACTTTGTTGGGCCGGACTTTTTTTTCAAACTCTTTTAATAGTGCTCTTTTATAACGATTTGCCATGATTTTTCTGTTCAGAATCAGGACAAAGGTAATTAAAGTTTATTAATTCCGTCAATCAACTGGCTGAATTTACATTAATTCCGTCAATCAACTGACTGAATTTACATTAATTCCGTCAATTATTCTTTCCGATTTTCCCTAAATGAGTGTCTTTAAATCCTGAAAATTGCTTTAATCCATAGCCGAAAATTCGATCCATAACGGAATGTGCAAAAAGAATGATGCCAATGAATTGAATGATTTCATTTCCTAAATAAATCCCTGCTAAATAAATCATCACGGCCACCAATTGATGATGAAAGAAATTATACAAAACGGCACCTGCTTTGTTTCCGAATAAATAACCCACCATGCTCAAATCCGGTAATAAAAAACAAACGGGAAACCACCACCATTTCAAATCGAGTAATGAAAACAAATAAATGCAAAGCAGAAATAAGCCGATATTTTCCAATCTTACCAGAGATTTCATAAAATGATTTTTTTTATAAGTCATTTAAACAAATAGGATTGTTACATTTCATACACGAGACCGGTGAAAATTCCGTTATTTGTACATAAACTCAATATTTGGAATTCAAAAATTACATACTGTCTTTTTTTCTCATTTTTTTTTCTCTCACGGTTTCCGCGCAGGTTCCGTCGTGGCAGAATGATAATTTCAGAAGAGATTCCATAACCGTTTCAGATACTGTACAACTCAATTCCCGTGTTATATTACCTGAAAAATTATTGGTTCAGGATGAAGAAGGAAAGCCTGTTTCTGAATTATTTTACAAAGTAGATTATGCTGCCGGAAAATTGATTTTTGATGAATCCTTAAACGGCCGGAATCTTATCGTTTCTTATTTCATTCATCCCGATTTGCAACAGGAATCCATTTTTTCCAAAGACACAACCCTCATTATAGAACCTACGCAGCAAAACAAATACTATGCGCTGGGCGACGAAACAAAAGAGGCCAAAAAACCTTTTGACGGCCTCAATAGCCGAGGCTCGCTTGTCCGTGGAATCCGGTTTGGAAACAATCAAAGCGCATCGGTGCAGTCATCTCTGGATTTGCAGTTAACGGGAAATCTAACCGAAGAAATAGGGGTAAATGCTGTAATTTCAGACAACAATGTTCCCATACAGGCCGATGGTTACACGCAGCAATTACAGGAATTTGACAAAGTATATGTGGAATTATTCAATAAAAACTCAAAAGTCCGTGCGGGACATATTGATTTGATTCAGGAAAATGATTTTTTTGGGAATTTTACCCAAAAAGTAACCGGCTTGCAAGTTGGCACCGAGTTGACACATGGCAATGATTCCAAAACAAGAATTCAGGTAGCGGGAAGTTCTACACGTGGTGAATTTGCCTCAAAAAAAATTACCGGACAGAACGGGAACCAAGGCCCATATAGACTTTCCGGAAATAATAATGAATTATACATCATCATCGTTTCGGGAAGCGAACGCGTTTACCTTGACGGGGTTTTATTGACAAGAGGCGAGAATAACGATTATGTCATCAATTACAATACCGGTGAATTAACGTTTACAAGCAATAGGTTAATCACCGACAATTCGCGTATTACGGTCGAATATCTGTATGCGAACCGGAGCTATTCACAACTTTTGATGTATGCCGGAGTAGAACATGAATCCGAGAAATTCCGTATTGCAGGACATTTTTATTCCAATGGTGATTCCAAAAACAATCCGCTTCTGGATAATCTCAGCGACAACGACAAACAGATACTGGCCGATGCCGGAAATGACCCTTCAGAAATGTACAATTCAACGGCCGTTCCTGCACAATATGACCCCGATAAAAATCTGTATCGCAAAATTACCATTGGTGGCGTAGAGGTTTTTGAATATTCAGAAGACCCGGCAGAAGAACTGTATCAGGTGACTTTTACATTGGTAGGAAATAACCAAGGAAACTATATTCAGTCTGACATTGAAGTCAACGGAAAAATTTTCCAGTACGTTGAGCCTGTAAATGGAATCCCACAAGGAAATTATGAGCCCATCCGACAGTTAATTCCTCCAGAAAGATTACAACTTTATACGGTTAATTCCGCTTACAAATTAAAAAACAATGGATTGGTCGGATTAGATTTGGCCATGAGCAACGAAGACCTGAACTTATTTTCTGACAAGGATGATGGAGAAAATGTAGGGTTTGCGGGACGGGTTTATGGAAACAAAACATTTCAGTTCAAATCCTGGTACCTTCAGCCTTTGTTCGAATTATCTTATATCCAGCAGAACTTTCGGTCTATTCAGCGTTTGCGTTCTGTAGAATTTACCCGTGATTTCAATCTGGAAGATGAGCTTTCTCAAGCCAACCAAACCTATCTAAGACTGGGCTTGCAGACAAAATACAAAGATTCGCTGAGTTTGAATTACAACCTTCACTATCTACAAAATGACGGGCAATACAACGGCTTGAAGAATGATTTGAACCTGAATTACCAGACCGAAAAGAATTTTGCGCAGGCGAATTTTTCTTATCTGAATGCTG
>PJTQ01000459.1_pt1 | contig 22983 bp, 20 predicted proteins | sample 1512231 | NCBI WGS metagenome assembly PJTQ01 (sample SAMN08177688, study PRJNA422409) | Soil metagenome, whole genome shotgun sequencing project. | isolation source: Soil (3) enriched on wood chips | place: USA: Madison | collected 2015-01-15 | reverse complement strand
GGGCAACGAAAGGTGCGCTCCAGCTTGAGCACCTGGGCGTCCCCGCACCAGTCTTGAAAGCCGGTCATCACGGAAATATCAGCACCGGCAAAGCGGTTGATGCTTTGCCAGTCGTCACCTACGGCAAACAGGTATCGGCCTGGTTGCTTCACCAACGCCTGCGACATCCTAGCTCGTGCCCATGAAGCGTCTTGGAATTCATCGACCATGATCAGCTCATAGGGCGAGTCCCAATTTCCGGCTTCCAAGTGCTCGCCGGCCAGGTTGAGCATGTCTTCAAAATCGATGGCACCGGCGCTGGTAAGCGCTTCATCCCACGCCTTCCTGATCGGCCCATACAAGTCCAAGAAGAGCTTGTGGCGATAGGTGAAAGCATCGAAGTCTTCAGCCTCGATGCGCTTGCGTAACTCAGTCACCGACAGACAGTTGCTCTTGGCATGGGTGATGAAGCTGCGAAACAGCTTCACCAGGTCCCCATGCTTCAAAGGCTCTCGACCGGCAACGGGGCGGTCAGGATTTGGGTCGAATGTCACGCCGCGCTTCTTGAACTCAGCCTCCAGGTAGTCAAGGGCTGAGCCGTCCCACATCTGCGCCGAGGTCGTTTCGATGCAATCGGTCTGGAAGTATGCGTGCTGGTCCCGCGCCCACAGAACTTTGTCCATGTAGCCAACAAAGCTTGCCGGTGGCTTGCCTTCCCGGTCGAGCGCCTGGTGCTCGTGGTAGAGCGCCATGGTGGGATAGTAGAAATCGGGATGGTATTGGCTATGATCCGCGGTGGCGGTGCGGTATTCATACTCGCGCTCGTATTCGTAGGAGATACCGTTGTAGAACAACCAGTCCGCTAGCGTTCGCTCCTGTTCGCTTTTGACAACATCCCCTTTCAGGGTGTTAAAGCCCGTCTTGCCTGATGCCTTGTCGTAGTCTTCGTGGTCTGTTTCCATGCCGAATTTGGGGATGTCCCGGCTGAAGACGACTCGGAATAGATCCCACTGAGTCCTGAACGCCTTGCTCCTGTCCTTAAGCCCGTCAATGAGCTCCTCGAGCTTTTCAACGTCTTGGCCCTGATCCACCCATTTGGCGATGCGGGGTTTGTTGTTGGTGGCTTTGCCGATGATGTCCAGGCCGAACTTGTGAAAGGTCATGGCAGACACTTTCACGTTTGCTCTGCCAATACGCTTCAATCCTTCCTGGATACGGCTCTGTAGCTCTTTCGAAGCCGAATCGTTGAAGGCCAGCATGCAGATTCGCTCTGGCGCCACCAAGCCGCGTTCCACGGCATAGGCAGCTTTGGCCACCATCGTGGAGGTCTTGCCTGAACCTGCCGAGGCGACGACCTGCACTCGATTGTCGAAGCAGATGACGGCGCGGGCCTGCTCTTCCGTCAGCGGCATCTTCTCAATGCTGTCGAACAGGTCTTTGCATGCCACCAGCTCCGCTTGAACGTGCTTCTCATTGCGGCTGGCTACCGCACCCTTGAGGTTGGCGCTCCACAGCTTGACGGCCAGTTGAGCGGCCTCCAACTTGTCGCCTATAAGCGCTTGAATGTCAGCCTCAGTGAGCATTTGGGTAAGCTCTGCGGCTTCGACCAGCGATGCAGGCTTAGTGTCGGTATAGCGGCGCAGGGTTTCCGTGGTGATCCACCTACGCTCCATTCTGTGCCGAGCAACATCTCGCAGCGTCTCTTGGTGCCAAGCCAGGATGGGTTCGATGGCCGCGGTGAATTGTTCACGGCGCGACCTGAGGCGTGCTTCAAGTTCCTTACGGGCAGCGGTGAGGCGCTTCTCTTCAACGACCGCCGCGATGGCTTCGCGGATGGACTGACCATGCGCGTTGGGGATGCCATCCACTGTGATGCTCTCTTGGCCTGAGATTTTCAGTGTCAGGTCAGTCCAGAAGATGCCTTCATGGATGGTGAGGGGGGATGTGCCATGGATTCGGGCCTCATAGGCTTTGAAGTTCGCGTTTAACGTCAGGAGGTCATCAGACAGCGTCAGCCACCAGTTTCCTGTGCCCGTGAACGTCTTCCCCCAGTTGGAAGGGCTCCAGAATGACATTCGACTCCCCAGTCATTGTGCCGGGCCATCTTAGCCGCCCTGACCAACGACGCCCATTTAGGCGCCAAAAGCGAATGCAGATGGCTATGATGCTTGGCAAATGGGGGCAGGGGGGCTCTCGATGATTGCACTACTGGGTTTAGGGGCTTTCGGTTTCCAGCTGGTGATCCTGGCCTCCATGCTAGGCGCTGCACTGCTGGGCAAGCTTTGGCTGAAGGCTGCATGTTTTATCTGGATCACCTTCACGCTGTTCGGCAGCATCTTTACGATGGGTCTTCTGCTGTTGCAGCTGGTCACTATTGTCGTCGGCTACTTACTGGGAAAATGGATATGCGATCGACGCGAAGTTAAGGCTCAGGCGGTATCAAGACCTTTGAGTTAGCCATGCCCGATCGTACTTTGCGGCCACATGCCGGGCTAACTCCAAGAAGAGGAGTCAGAAATGGTAGCCATCGGCAAGGGCGTCTGGAGTGTCAGCCCCACGACATAGGAATTTTTCTTAGCTCTAAATTTCAAATCAAGCACATGATGTTCTACTGCTCACAGCCATAGGTCGGTTCAAGCCGTTTGCCGGGAGGATGCTATGGCGTTGATCAAGTGCGAGGATTGCGGCCGAGAGGTCAGCACACGAGCTGCGGCTTGCCCGCATTGCGGGTGTCCGATTGCGACGACACGGGGTCTTCCACGAACGCCTGAACGGCCGCCTGCGGCGTGGACAGAGGGCCAGCATGCAGACGCTAGCCCCACCGTTACGCCGGCCCCAGCCACGTCGCCTTGGCTATGGATCGCTGCCGGCGCAGTGCTCGTGGTCTTCTTGGTGGTGCTGACTAGAAACGGCATTGAGATTCCAGAAACCAATACGGGTGCGGCGGCAACATCTGCGCCTACAACAGATATAAAGCAGGAGCCAGCGAAGGCGAGCGTAGGCGACTACAGCAGGTCGCTTTGGGTTGAAACAGTTGCGGATGATACGGAGTCTGCGGTGAGCCGGCTGGGAGCGGCTCGAGATCTGGTGGAAAATTTCCCGAACACGCCAGAAGCTGAAAAAGCATCCGCCATGATTGCTCAGCTTGAGGCTTTGGTTGCCGAGGATGCGACAGGCGGAGAGGCGCGTGCCAGTGACGGGAAGTGGGCTTACCATTCTTCGGTCGAGGAGATGACTGGCAAGGCGAGCCGCACTGCCAGGGTCATCAGCAGCAACACAATCAACTTGGACTTTCCATACGCGGGTCCGCAGCATGCTGAGCTGATGCTGCGACGCCATCCCCGCTGGGGTAACAATGTCATCCTGTCGATCGAACGTGGTCAGATCCTGTGCCATACATACGGCGACTGCCGAATCGGTGTTCGGTTCGATGATGGCAAGATCATGCGATTCTTAGGAAATCCGCCTTCTGACAACAGTAGTGAGTACGTCTTTGTTCCTGCTTTTAGCACTTTCATGAAGAAGCTACCGAAGACGAAGACTGTCAAGGTTGAGATCGAGATCTACAAGGGCGGATCCCCCGTGTTCGAGTTCGATGTGTCTGGCTTCAAGCCCGAGAAGTTCAGATAGGCGTGGGACGGGGGCGCGAAATAGTGTGAAGCAGGAGAGATAGCTGTGGCGAACAGGCGTAGCGAAAAGGCTTCAGGAAAGCTTGGTGAGAGCGCAGGTAAGGGTCTCGGTGATCAGCTAATTCCTGTCAATCGTTTGCACCTTGATTTATCTAACTATCGCCATGAAGCGGTTGAAAGCGAAGCTGATGCCATCGCGAAGCTTTGCGACTCCGAGATGATCGCCGAGCTGGCTCAGGATATAGCCAAAAGAGGCTCGCTAAGTCCGCTCGAGGTGCTTGGCGTGATACCTATGGCTGGGCATCCTGGGCACTACGTTTCCGTCGAGGGGAATCGGCGCACATGTGCGCTCATTGTTGCTAGTGACCCAGCCAGGGCTCCTGAGAAAGTGCGGGCACAGTTGAAAAGAATTTCTGCTCGGTCGACTCTTCCTGGGCAAGTGAAAGCGCACGTGTTCGCCTCAAAGAAAGATGCCAAACAATGGATCGATATGCGCCACCTTGGTTCGCAGGGTGGTGTCGGCATCAGGGAGTGGAACCTTACGCAGAAGACCCGCGCAGCGGGAGAGAACACCAAAACCTCTGCCCGAGACAACACCCTCTCCGTACTCGTGCTCGACCGTCTTGTGGCGCGCGGAGCGCTCTCTCAGAACCAGCGTGCTAGCGTCAACGTTTCAACGTTAACTAGATATCTCGGCACTCCCGGCGTTCGTGCGATCTTGGGCCTTGGTGACAACAGACAGTTGATCTACACGCACGATGCACATGAGGTCGATTCGGCTCTATTGCAGTTTGTCCTTGACAGTATCGAGCCGCTTGCTGAAGGTGGGTTTCGTGTTCACTCCCGGACAAATAGCGCTGATCGACTGAAGTATGCGAACGAGTTGAAGACGCGAGGGGGAGCGCCCTCTACTCCCTTAGAGCATCCAGGGCCCGCCCCAAAGCCGATCCAGGTGCGCACGCAGTCGGAGAAGGCCACATCGGGGCAGAGGCGCAGTGCAGTTCACCCCGACAAGCGTAAGCGCCTCATTCCCTCTGATTTTTCAATCTCGCATAAGGATCCAGTTCTTCTGCGTCTGCGCCGGGAGGCTCTGGACCTGGAGATTGAAAAATTCATGTTTAGCGCGAATTACGTCCTGCGCGCACTCGTTGAACAGACGATGGTGCTGTTCGCAAAAAAAAGGGGTAGATGGAAACAAAGCATCGGCGATCAGGCCCTAACGCAAGCCTGTGCTAATGAGCTCAGGGAGATGGGGGTGACGGGGAAGGCGCTATCCGTGATCCAGAAGGCAGCGGGCAATGACGCAACGCCATACAGCCTGCACAGCTTGGGGCACGCAGTGCATGGCGGAAGCATCCCGATCGCGACCGAACTGAAGAGGCACTTCGATACGTGGCGCCCGTCTCTGGAGGCAATGCTTGAGGCGCTAGAGGTCAAAAAGGCGTGATAGGGGGCCCCTGGCCAGCCAGACGCTTTTTCGCTAACGTGCGTTCATGCCTGTAACCAACTCACCTCTTCGCTACCCGGGCGGCAAAACCCAACTCGCCCCTTTTGTGATCGACCTGGCGCGTGTTAACGGTCTTTACGCAGGGGTGTATGCGGAGCCGTTCGCCGGAGGAGCCGGCATAGCATGGCGACTGCTTCTGAATGGGGACATGACTGAGGTTTGGTTGAACGATATCGATCCTGCCTTGTTCGCCTTCTGGAGCACAGTGGTGAACAACCCGGATCCTCTATGCGAGCGCATTCGGCGTACCAAAGTTACGATGACACAGTGGCGCCGACAGCGCGCCGTATTGCACGATGCGGAATCTTCACCATTCGAGCTTGCCTATGCGACGCTGTTCCTCAATCGCACCAATCGGTCGGGCATCATCAAGGGAGGTGTGATTGGGGGCAAGGATCAACAGGGCACCTACAAGCTGGACTGCCGATTCAACAAGGAAGAACTGATTCACAAAATTCAGAGAATTCACGTCTACCGCGATGTGATCACGGTTACCCGAATGGACGCGGAGACATGCCTCCAGAAGTGGGCCAAAGCGCTGCCGCCTCGCGGGCTAATCAACATTGATCCGCCCTATTTCAAGCAAGGCAGGGATCTGTATCTCAGCTTCTATAATCCGGATGATCACGCTCGCTTGGCTAAGCTGGTGCGCAGCCTCAGAGTGCCCTGGATGCTGACGTACGACGACGTACCCGAGATCGAAGCGCTGTATACGGGCCTGCCACTCTATAGGAAGAGCCTCACATACTACGCTCAAGTTAAACGACGAGCTTCTGAGTTGCTTATCCTGGATCCTCGGTTAAAGCCTCCTGCTGAGCTCAGTCAGCCAGTTGCCGCATGACCCCAGCCTATTCGAGAATGAGTTGCGTCCGCATTGAGTTCGGTCGGCGCATGACTGAACGCGGAAGGATGGCTTAAGAGGCACTTACGATCCGCAGTGGGTCCAGGGGCGCCGCCACATCGGCGTCACCGCCGGCGCCTCGGCCCCCGACGTGCTGGTGCGCGGGGTGATCGAACGCCTGCAGGCGCTGGGCGCGGCCGGCCTGCACGAGCTGTCCGGGGAGCCGGAAAGCATGGTGTTCGCGCTGCCCAAGGAATTGCGCGTCCAGCTGGTCGATTGACCGGGCCGGCCGCGAAACCTAGAATCCACGGCCCGCGCCGGCCTTTGCCTGCGCCCGTGGCATCGCCGGAATAGCTCAGTTGGTAGAGCGGCGCATTCGTAATGCGTAGGTCGTAGGTTCGAATCCTATTTCCGGCACCATTTCCGCAGTCTCCGAGCACGACCCATGGACACGATTCCCCTTGAAGACCTCGCCTTGCTCGAGGTGTTGCAGCGGATCGACCAGTGCCTGCCGCTGGAATCGGGCGATACCAAGATCCGCCAGCGCCTGATCGACAGCGGGCTGGTCACCGTGGACGTGGAGCCGCTGCAGCTGACCTCGGCCGGCATCGAGCTGTGCAAGTCGCTGCAGCACCGCGTTGCCGCCGACTCGCAGGCGGCGAAGATCATCGAGAAGCGCGAAGCCGACGATGCGGACGTCGAGGGCAATGTCAGCGGTGCCGACAGCGTGCCGCTGAACGGCGCCAACGGCCACCGCCGGTAGGATGGCCGCGGCCCCGGCCGCACGCGCCTGAACCGACAGGCTTTCCGGGTTCCGGGCGCTCGACGTCGGCGACCCGAATCGTTGCGCGCCGCCGGTCTCGTCCGGCGCGACCGCGCCCGGCTATCCTGTTGTTCCCCCGTTCCGGAATCCGCACATGGCCAAGGCCAGGACCGCCTACGTCTGCAGCGAGTGCGGCGCCGAGTTCAACAAGTGGCAGGGCCAGTGCGGCGAGTGCGGGGCGTGGAATTCGCTCTCGGAGATCGTGCTCGAGTCGGCCGCCGCGGCGAAGTCGCCGGCGTCGCGGCGCAGCGGCTGGGCGGGGAAGGTCGACGCGCCGAAGGTGACCGCGCTCAAGGACGTGCGCCACCACGAGGACGCACGCGTGAGCACCGGTATCGGCGAGTTCGACCGCGTGCTTGGCGGCGGCCTGGTTGAGGGCGCGGTGGTGCTGGTCGGCGGCGACCCGGGGATCGGCAAGTCCACGTTGCTGCTGCAGGCGGTTACCCAGATGGCGGCGACGCTGCCGGGGCTGTACGTCACCGGCGAGGAATCGCTGGCGCAGGTCGCCGGGCGCGCCGCGCGCCTGGGCCTGCCGCTGGAAGGCGTCAACGCGCTGGCCGAGACCGGCGTCGAACGCATCCTCGAACACGCCGTCGCGCTGCAACCCAAATTGATCATCGCCGACTCGATCCAGACCCTGTGGACCGAGTCGCTGACCGCCGCGCCCGGTTCGGTCAGCCAGGTGCGTGAATCCGCCGCGCGCCTGGTGCGCTACGCCAAGGAAACCAGCGCCGCGGTGTTCCTGGTCGGCCACGTCACCAAGGAAGGCGGCATCGCCGGCCCGCGCGTGCTCGAGCACATGGTCGACGCGGTGCTGTACTTCGAAGGCGACAGCGGCAGTCGCTTCCGCGTGCTGCGCGCGTTCAAGAACCGCTTCGGCGCGGTCAACGAACTGGGCGTGTTCGCGATGGGCGAGAAGGGCCTGAAGGAAGTGCCGAACCCGTCGGCGATCTTCCTGTCCGGCGGCAGCACGCAGCAGCCCGGCAGCTGCGTGATGGTCACGCGCGAGGGCACGCGGCCGCTGCTGGTGGAAGTGCAGGCATTGGTGGATGCATCGCCGCTGTAGAATCCGCGCCGGGTCGCGGTGGGCCTGGAACAGAACCGGCTGGCGATGCTGCTGGCGGTGCTGCACCGCCACGGCGGCGTCGTGGTCGGCGACCAGGACGTGTTCGTCAACGTGGTCGGCGGCATCCGCGTGCAGGAAACCGCGGCCGACCTGCCAGTTCTGCTGGCGGTGTTGTCCTCGCTGCGCGACGCGCCGCTGCCGGACAAGACCGTCGCCTTCGGCGAGGTGGGACTGAGCGGCGAGATCCGGCCGATCCCCAACGGCGAGGAGCGGCTGAAGGAAGCGGCGACGCACGGGTTCAGGCGCGCGATCGTGCCGAAGGCCAATGCGCCGAAGGGTGGCAGCTACAAGGGCATGGAAGTGGTCGCGGTCGAGCGGCTGGCGGATGCGCTGGAGGCCGTCTGACGCGTTGCGGGAGCGGCTTCAGCCGCGAGCGCTTGTCCGGGAAGGAAAAGCTCGCGGCTGAAGCCGCTCCCGCAGGGAAGGCCGTGCTTTATTGTCGTCATCCCCGAATGTTCTTGTCGGGGATCCACGGACGTTGCCGTGACGATTGCGAAAAAGCTCGCGGCTGAAGCCACTCCCACAGGGAGGATCGCGCCTTTATCGTCGTCATCCCCGAATGCTCTTGTCGGGGATCCATGGATGTTGCGGCCCGGTTGCGAAGGGCTCGCGGCTGAAGCCGCCCCTGCAGGGGCGCGTCCATGGGGCGTGTTCGTGCGCGGCCCCACCCGGCGGGCTCAATGCCCGCCGGCCGCGCCGCCGCCCATCTTTGCCGCGAACGGCGGCTTGGCGAGCCAGACGAACGCGATCACCCCGATGAACAGGATGCCGAGCAGGTGGAAGATCTCGTTGAAGCCGATCTGCGCGGCCTGCTGGAAGATCATGTGGTCCAGTGCCAGGGCGCCGCGCTGCACGTCGCCCTGGCCGAGCGCTTCGACGGTCTGGCGGATCACGGGATCGGTGGCGGGAACGTGCTCGGTGAGCTGTGCGTGGTGGATGACGGTGCGCTGGTTCCAGGCCCAGGTGGTCAGGGAGGCGGCGAAGCTGCCCCCCAACGTGCGGAAGAACGTCGCCACGCCCGAGCCCGACGCGATCTCATGCGGCTCCAGGTCCGACAGCAGGATCGTCAGCACCGGCATGAAGAACAGCGCGACGCCCAGGCCCATCCATAGCTGCACCATCGCCACGCGCTCGAAGTCGACGTCGAGGTTGAATCCGGCGCGCGCGAAACTGGTGGCGGCCATTGCAATGAACGCCAGGCTTGCCACGATGCGCAGGTCGAAGCGGGTCGCGTACTTGCCCACGAACGGCGTCAGCAGCACCGGCAGCACGCCGATGGGCGCGGTCGCCAGTCCCGCCCAGATGGGGGTGTAGCCGAGGTTGCGTTGCAACCACAGCGGGATGATCAACGCGACCGCGAAGAATGCGGCATAAGCCAGCACCAGCGCGATCGTGCCGGTGGCGAAGTTGCGGTGCCGGAACAGCCGCAGGTCGACGATGGGATCGGAATCGGTGAGTTCCCAGATGAAGAACACGGCCAGCGCGATCACCGCGACGATCGCCAGCACCACGATCTTGGTGGAGTTGAACCAGTCCTCGTCGTTGCCCAGGTCGAGCAGGATCTGCAGCGCACCGACGCCGACCACCAGCGTCGCCAGGCCGATGTAGTCCATCCGCGGCTTGTCGAGACGTTCCGGCCGGCCGCGCAGCTGCCTGGCAACCACGAAGCTGACGAAGATGCCGATCGGCACGTTGATGAAGAAGATCCATTCCCAGCTGTAGTTGTCGGTGATCCAGCCGCCCAGGATCGGGCCGGCGATCGGTGCAACCACGGTCACCATCGCCAGCAGGGCGATGGCCTGTCCGCGCTTGGCCGGCGGATAGATCGAGATCATCAGCGCCTGCGCCACCGGGTACATGGGACCGGCGACAAAGCCCTGCAGTGCGCGCGCGGCAACCAGCATCCCCATCGAGTTGGCCAGCCCGCACAGCAGCGAGGCGATCGCGAACGCGAACGTGGCCCAGATGAACAGGCGGCGCTCGCCGAACCGGCGGGTCAGGAAGCCGGTCAGCGGCAGCGCGATCGCGTTGCTGACCGCGAACGAGGTGATGACCCAGACCGCCTGGTTGGCGCTGGCGCCGAGGTTGCCGGAGATGGTGGGCAGCGAGACATTGGCGATGGTGATGTCCAGCACCTGCATGAACATCGCCAGCGCGATGCCGATCGTCGCCAGTGCCATGTTCGGCGGGCGGAACGGTTGCGCCGGATCGTGCCCGGACGGCGGGTTGCCCCCAGCCTTGTCGACTGTCGTGGACATGGCCGTGGATCAGTTGCGCGCGCGCTGCGGCAGGTTCTGTTCGATGATGCGCGCGATCAGCGCATTGGCGTCGTCGAGCTGGCGGGCGTAGGCGCGGGTGCTGAACAAGGGCTCGGCGCCGCTGCGCGCAGCGGCCATCACCGCACCGCTCTGGTCGCGGATGGAAACGTCCACCGCCATGCTCAGGCCAAGCCGGAGCGGGTGTTCGGCCAGCTGCTTCGGGTCGAGCTCGATCCGCACCGGCACGCGCTGCACGATCTTGATCCAGTTGCCGCTGGCGTTCTGCGCCGGCAGCAGCGAGAACGCGCTGCCCGTGCCCATGCCCAGGCTCGCCACCTTGCCGTCGTATTTCACGCGGCCGCCGTACAGGTCGGCGCGCACCTCGACCGGCTGGCCGATGCGCATCCTGGTCAGCTGGGTTTCCTTGAAGTTGGCTTCCACCCACATCTGTTCGAGCGGCACGATGGTCATCAGCGTCGTGCCCGGCTGCACGCGCTGGCCGAGCTGCACGCTGCGCTGGGCGACGTAGCCGGACACCGGGGCGACGATCGAGGCGCGCTGCAGGTCGAGATAGGCCTGGCGCAGCTGCGAGGCCGCGGCCTGCACCTGCGGTTGCTTCTGCACGGTGGTGGCGTCGACCAATGCGGTGCTGCGTGCAAGCTGGCCGTGCGAGGCCGACAACGCGGCTTCGGCGGCGGCGAGCATGTCGCGTGCATGGGCGAGTTCCTCGCGCGAGACGGCACCGGTGGCGACCAGTCCTTCGCGACGCTTCACGTCCGCGCGCGCCTGCGCCACCGCCACCTGGCGTGCCTTGATGTCGGCCTGGCCGGCATCGACCGCGCTGTACAGGCCACGCACCTGGCGCACCGTGCCGGCAAGGTTGGCGACGGCCTGGTCGTAGGCGACCTGGGCGTCGTTGGGGTCCAGTTCCACCAGCGGCTGCCCGGCTTCGACCTTCATGCCGTCGTCGGCGTCGATGGCGATCACCGTGCCCATCGTCTGCGGCACGATGCTGACCACGTTGCCCTGCACGTAGGCGTCGTCGGTGTCCTGGTGCCAGCGCGCGACCAGCAGGTAGTACGCCAGCCAGGCGACGCCGGCGACGACCACGACCAGCGCGAGGACCAGCAGCGCGCGGCGGCGCTTGCCGTTCTTCGGCGGCGGCGCAGCGGGGGTGGTGGCTTGCGGATTGATTTCGGATGTCATGGCGTGTGGGCCTTGGCAAGGTCTGGATGGGTGTCGGGGCCGGCGGGCTCGAGGCCGCCGCCGAGCGCGCGGTCGAGGTCGACCGTCGCCGCGTAGCGCTGCGCGCGCAGCGCGGCGAGCTGTTGTTCGAGCTGGAGCAGCGGCCGCTGTGCGGACAGCACGTCGAGCTGGGTCCCGAGGCCGGCGTGGTAGCGCGCGTCGGCGAGGGCCAGCGCCGACTGCGCGGCGTCGCGCGCCTGCGTGGCCGAGGCGATCTGCGCATCGAGCGAGCGCGCCGCCTGCACCGCGTCGGTGACCTCGTGCAGCGCGCCGACCAGGACCTGGTTGTAGCCGGCGACGGCGAGGTCGTAATCGGCATCGGACCCGGCCAGCTGGCTGCGCAGGGCGCCGCCGTCGAAGATCGGCAGGCTGATCGCCGGACCGCCGAAGCCCAGGACGGCATCGCTGCCGAACAGGTCGGACAGGCCGGAGGAGGCCAGGCCCACCAGCGCGTTGAGGTTGATGCTGGGCTTGAACGCGGCCTTGCTCGCTTCGATCCCGCGGCTTGCCGCTTCCACCCGCCAGCGCGCGGCGACGACATCGGCGCGGTGGCCGAGCAGTTCGCTGGGCAGCACCGCGGGCACGCCGGGCGATGGCGCATCGAGCAGCTGCGGGCGACCGATGTCCAGGCCGCGGTCCGGGCCCTTGCCCAGCAGCGCGGCCAGCGCGTTGCGCAGCGTGTCGATCTGCTGCTGCGCGGCCTGGGCCTGCTGCCTGGCCGCGGCGATGGTGCTTTCGGACTGGCGCAGCTGCAACTGGTTGTCGAGGCCGGCGTCCACGCGCTGGCGGCCCAGGTCGCGCAGGCGCGAGGCGCGGGCCTGCTCGCGCTGCGCGACGTCGAGCAATTCATGGGCCTGGGCGAGCGCGATGTAGCTGCGCGCGACGTTCGACGACAGCGTCAGCCGCGCGGCCTGCGCGTCGACCTGCGCCGCGCGCGCCTGGCCGACCGCGGCCTCGTACTTCGCGCGCTGGCCGCCCCACAGGTCGGGGGCCCATTTGAAGTCCAGCATCAGCACCGTGCTGGCATTCAGCTCGCCGCCCATGGACTCGGGCGCCAGCGATTTGGGCAGTTGCACCGCCGATTCGCGCGCGCTTGCGCCGAGCGTGGGCTTGCGCGCGGCATTGGCCAGTCCGGCCTGGGCCTGCGCCTGGCGCAGGCGGGCGTCGGCCGCGGCCAGCGAGGGACTGTCGCGCAATGCTTCACGGACCAGCGCGTCCAGTTGCGGATCGCCGAGCGCGGTCCACCAGTCCCGCGACGGGAAGGCGGCATCGCTGAGCGACAAGGTCGCCAGGCTGCGACCGGCAGCCAGCGAATCGGCCTCGATCACGTGCCCTTCGGGAGCCAGTCCGCGGGTGCTGGCGCAGCCGGCCACGAGCAGCGTAGCGGCGCACGCGCAAACGACGGAAAGCACGAAGCGCAGCCCGCGCTGCGGGCGATGACGTGGAGCGGCCATGGATCAGGATTCCGTGGAGGTGAGGTTGTCGCGCGCGCGTTCGAGCAGCCGGGTGAGCACGTCGCGCTCTTCTTCGCTCATGCCCGCCAGCGCGCGCTCGCGCACGCGCTCACCGCACTTGTTGATGTCCTGCCAGATGGCCAGGCCGGACTCGGTCAGGTGGATGTTGAGCGCGCGGCGGTCCGCGGGATCGGCCGTGCGCGCCACCAGGCCCTTGGCCTCGAGGCGGTCGAGCAGGCGGGTCATCGCCCCGGGGTTGACCTCGGCGGCGCGCGCCAGGTCGGTGACGCCGGCGGTGCCGATCGCGAGCTTCTTCAGCGTGATGTACTGGCTGAAGGTCAGGTCGTGGCCCGACTCGGCCAGTTCCAGCTTCATCCGCGCCCACATGGCGTCGCGGAGCTGCCGGAACAGCAGGCCGAGGCTTGCGCCGCTGTTGGGGAAGGAGGCGTTCATGAGGGGCGGGATTTTGCTATCCCATGCAATAGTTGTCAATGCAACTATTGTCCCGACAACGGGATGGTGCATCCCGGCCGGGAATCCGGCGCGGCCGTCAGCCGGTGCGGTGCAGGACCAGTTCCAGCACGAACTTGCTGCCGAAGAACGCCAGCACCAGCAGCGCCATTGCCGCCAGCGTCCAGCGCACCGCCACCGCACCGCGCCAGCCGTGGCGCCAGCGGCCGAACAGCAGGGCGCCGAAGGCCAGCCACGACAGGACGCTGAGCACCGTCTTGTGCACCAGGTGCTGGGCGAACAGATCGTCGACGAACAGCAGGCCGGTCAGGAGGGTGGCCGTCAGCAGCACGAAGCCGGCGCCGATGGTGCGGAACAGCAGCGTCTCCAGTTCGGTCAGCGGCGGCAGCACCCGCAGCCAGGCGTGGAAATCGCGGCGACGCAGCGCGCTTTCCTGCAGCCACAACATGATGGCCAGCAGCGCGGCGACCGCCAGCGTGGCGTAGGCGAGCACCGCGCACCAGGCGTGCAGCTGGACGCCGGCATCCATCTCGTCCACCAGGTGGTGGCCGTAGCCGGCGTAGCCGCCGAGCGTCGCGGCCGCGATCGGGAACACCACCACGCCCAGCGTCGCCATCCGCCCGCGCGCGCCAACCAGCAGCGTGAGCACGGCCATGCCGAGTCCGACCAGCGACAGCGCCGAGAAGAAATGCAGGTCGGTGCCGCCGGCGTTGCGCCAGGCCAGGACGTGGTAACCGGCGTGCAGCGCCACCGCGGCCAGCGCGGGAAACAGCCAGCCGTGCCCGCGGCGCCGGTCGCGGGCCACGCCGGACACCAGCATCAGCGCGGCCGCCAGGTAGAGGCCTGCGGTAATGAGAACGATTGTCATCGAGGAAGTGTCGCACAAACCAGGGGCCGGTCGAGCGGCTTCGGACGTGGGGTGGCCGCTGCTTCGGCCCGTTTCCGGATCCCGCCGCTGCGCGGGCCGCGGAACCCGCCAAGCTATAATCCGCGGTCGTCTCCAAGCGGCTCCCTCTCCATGTTCGAATCCCTGACCCAGCGCCTGTCCGGCACCATCGAGCGCCTGCGCGGCCGCGGCCGGCTGACCGAGTCCAACATCAGCGAAGCGCTGCGCGAGGTGCGCATCGCGCTGCTCGAGGCCGACGTCGCGCTGCCGGTGGTGCAGGCGCTGATCCAGCGCATCAAGGTGCGCGCGGTGGGCCAGGAGGTGATCAAGTCGCTGACCCCGGGCCAGGCGCTGATCAAGGTGGTGCGCGACGAGCTGACCCTGGTGATGGGCGCGGCTGCCAACGACCTGGACCTCAACGTGCCGGCGCCGGCGGTGATCCTGATGGCCGGCCTGCAGGGCGCGGGCAAGACCACCACCGTGGCCAAGCTCGCCAAACACCTGAAGGAGCGGCGCAAGAAGAAGGTGATGGTGGTCAGCGCCGACGTTTACCGCCCGGCCGCGATCGAGCAGCTCAGGACGCTGGCGCAGCAGGTCGACGTGCTGTTCTTCCCGTCGACCGCCGACCAGAAGCCGGAAGCCATCGTCCGCGCCGCGATCGACGATGCGCGCAAGTCCTTCGCCGACGTGCTGATCGTCGATACCGCCGGCCGCCTGGCCGTCGACGAAGCAATGATGGCCGAGATCAAGGCGCTGCACGCCGCGGTCAACCCGGCCGAGACGCTGTTCGTGGTCGATTCGATGACCGGCCAGGACGCGGCCAACACCGCCAAGGCCTTCGGCGAGGCGCTGCCGCTGACCGGCGTGGTGCTGACCAAGACCGACGGCGACGCCCGCGGCGGCGCGGCGCTTTCGGTGCGCTACGTCACCGGCAAGCCGATCAAGTTCATCGGTACCGGCGAGAAGGTCGACGGCCTGGACGTATTCCATCCCGACCGCGTCGCCAGCCGCATCCTCGACATGGGCGACGTGCTGGGCCTGGTCGAGCAGGTCGAGCAGCAGGTCGACCAGGACAAGGCCCAGAAACTGGCCGAGAAGGTCGCCAAGGGGCGCAAGTTCGACCTCAACGACATGAAGGACCAGCTCGAGCAGATGCAGAACATGGGCGGCCTGTCCGGACTGATGGACAAGCTCCCGGGCGTGGGCAAGATTCCCGACAACGTCAAGGCGCAGGTCACCGGCAAGGAAGTGCCGCGCATGGTCGCGATCATCAACTCGATGACGAAGAAGGAGCGCCGCAACCCCGCGCTGCTCAACGGCTCGCGCCGCAAGCGCATCGCCGCCGGCGCCGGCATGAGCCCGGCCGACGTCAACAAGCTGATGAAGCAGTACCAGCAGATGGAAAAGATGATGGGCAAGCTGGGCCGCGGCGGCATGAAGGGCATGATGCGCGGCATGAAGGGCATGATGGGTGGCATGGGCGGCGGCGGGATGCCGTTCCGCTGAGGCGGCGGGAAATGTCGGTGACCGGCGCGCCACCCGCCGACACTGCCCTTTTTGGGCGCCGGAGTTGAACATCATCCTGTGCAACGGCCGGCGCGCCGAGGCGGCCGACCTGGTGGCGCTGGCGATGCGCAACCACGGCCACTTCACCACCATGCAGGTGCGCGATGGCGCGGTGCGCGGGCTGGACCTGCACCTTGCGCGGCTGCGTGAGGCCACGCGCGAACTGTTCGACGTGGCGCTTGATGACGAGCGCGCCCTCGACGGATTGCGCCGCGCCCTGGACATCGCACGAATCGGTGACTGCACGGCGCGGGTCAGCGTGTGCGCGCGGGAGTTCGAGCGCGCCGCGCAGGCATCGTCGCTCGCGGCGGGGGACCTGGACGTGCTCGTGGCGCTGACGCCGCCGGCCGAACCCGCGGCGGCACCGATGCGCGCGAGCAGTCTCCTGCACGAGCGGGCGCTGCCGCACATCAAGCACCTGGGCACGTTCGCCCAGTTCCACTACGCCCGCCAGGCGCGGGGCCGGGGCTTCGACGACGTCCTGTTCGTCGGCGCCGACGGCGGCATCAGCGAGGGCACGGTCTGGAACGTGGGCTTCTGGGACGGGCAGGGCGTGACCTGGCCGGACGCTCCCGCGCTGCGCGGCACCTGCGAGCGGCTGCTGCAGGCCGGGCTGGAGGCGCTGGGCATCGCGCAGGACCGGCGGCGGGTGATGCTGGGCGATCTTCCGCGGTTCCGGGCGGCGTTCGCCTGCAATTCGCGCGGGGTGCGGGCGATCGGGGCCGTGGACGAGGCCACATTCGCGCACGATCCGGCATTGGTGAACCTGCTTGGGCGGGCGCTGGCGGCGCAGCCGTGGCAGCCGATCCGGGCCGGATGACCGGCGTCCGGGTGGGGTTACATCCGGTGGCGGGATTCGGATAAAATTGCAGGCTTACCTCGCCATCCTGGCGACTGGGCAACACGAGAGCACCATGGTCAAGATCCGCCTTACCCGCGGCGGCGCCAAGAAGCGCCCCTTCTACCACATCATCGTCACCGACCATCGCAGCGCGCGCGACGGCCGCAACATCGAACGCCTGGGGTATTACAACCCGGTCGCCTCGGGCGCCGAGAAGCGCATCGAGCTCGATACCGCCCGCGTCGACCACTGGGTCGGGCAGGGCGCGCAGCTGAGCGACAAGGTCCGCAACCTGTACAAGGAAGCGACCAAGGCCGCGGCGGCTGCCCCGGCAGCCGAAACCGCCTGACGCACCGGTCGCGTCAGGCGCGGCCGATCCGGCAATGGAACCTTCGACGCGCCGCATCCTGCTGGGCAGGGTCCACGGCGCGTTCGGCGTGCGCGGTGAACTGAAGCTCGAATCGTTCACCGATCCCGCCAGCGCGATCTTCCGCTACCAGCCGTGGGTCCTGCGCGACGCGCAGGGCCGCGAGCGCGAGCTGGCGGATGCGCGTGGCCGCGTGACCGCCAAGGGCATCGTCGCCACGTTTCCCGATGTGGCCGACCGCGACGCCGCCGAGGCGCTGCGCGGCAGCGAGGTCTGGGTGGCGCGCTCGGCGCTGCCGCCGCCCGGGTCCGGCGAGTACTACTGGGTGGATCTCGAAGGCCTGCGCGTGGTCAACCGCGAGGGCGTCGATTTCGGCCGCGTCTCGCACCTGTTCTCCACCGGCGCCAACGACGTGCTGGTGGCCGAAGGCGAGCGCGAGCGAATGATTCCCTTCCTGCAGCCGGACTACGTCGTCTCCATCGATTTCGACGCCGGCGTGGTGACCGTGGACTGGGACCCGGAGTTCTGAGGGATCGGGGCTGGGGATTCGGGATTCGGGATTGGGGATTAATGGTTCGTGGTGAGTGACTGGCAGGAGTACGCCTGCGCCTGCCTTGTCATCCCGAGCGCAGCGAGGGATCTGCTTTGGCGCCCTCAAGCAGATCCCTCGCTGCGCTCGGGATGACAGCAGGTACGCTTGTAGCGAATCCCGAATCCCGAATCCCGAATCCCGAATCCCGAATCCCGAATCCCCACCCCATGCGCATCGACATCGTCAGCCTGTTTCCCGAATTCGTCGCCCAGGTCGCCGGCCACGGCGTCGTCGGGCGCGCGCAGGCGCGCGGGCTGCTGTCGCTGCACGGCTGGAACCCGCGCGATCACGCCGAGGGCAACTACCGCCGCGTCGACGACCGCCCGTTCGGCGGCGGCCCGGGCATGGTGATGATGATCGATCCGCTGCGGGCCTGCCTGGCCGCTGCGCGGGCGGCCGATCCGGCCCCGGTGAAGGTCGTGTACCTGAGCCCGCAGGGCCGCCCGCTGACCCAGGCCCGGGTTCGGGAACTGGCGTCCGAGCCGCGGATGATCCTGCTCTGCGGCCGCTACGAGGGCGTGGACGAGCGCCTGCTGGCCGCCGAGGTCGACGAGGAAATCTCCATCGGCGATTACGTCCTGTCCGGGGGCGAGCTGGCCGCGGCGGTGGTCGTCGATGCCGTCGCCCGGCTGCAGGACGGCGCCCTGAACGACGCCGAGTCGGCGCTCCAGGACAGTTTCGAGGGCGACGGCCTGCTCGACTGCCCGCATTACACCCGCCCGGTCGGGCACGCCCTGGGCGAGGTGCCACCGGTCCTGCTGTCGGGCAACCATGCCGAAATCGCCCGCTGGCGCCGGAAGCAGGCGCTGGGCCGGACTTGGCTGCGGCGCCCGGACCTGCTCGACCGCGGGGCGCTGTCGGCCGACGACCGCCGGCTGCTCGAGGAATTCCTGGCCGAGGCCGGCCACGCGCCGGCACGTAACCCCCTAGCGCGCAAGGGAAAACTCCCGCTATAATTGCGCGCTTCGCTCCACCCATCGACGCCAAGACGCGGGTCCACGTGCACTCGCGCTACAACAACGCCTTCAAGGCACTCCCAACAGGCAAGCAACCCAGGTCACCGTCATGAACAAGCCCTCGCTCAACACGCTGCTGCAGGATTTCGAGAACGAACAGGCGCAGCGCAAGCTGCCGGTCTTCGGACCCGGCGACACCGTCGTCGTCAACGTCAAGGTCAAGGAAGGCAACCGCGAGCGCGTCCAGGCCTACGAGGGCGTGGTCATCGGCAGGAAGAACGCCGGCCTCAACTCCGCCTTCACCGTGCGCAAGATCTCGCACGGCTATGGCGTCGAGCGCGTGTTCCAGGTGCACAGTGCCGCCATCGACTCGGTCGAGGTCAAGCGCCGTGGCGCCGTGCGCGCCGGCAAGCTGTACTACCTGCGCGGGCTGGAAGGCAAGAAGGCGCGCATCAAGGAAGACCTCGCCGGCAACGCCAAGGCGCGCGCCGCCGCCAAGGCCGCCGCAGCGGCTGCTGCCGCAGAGCCCGCCGCCGAGTAATCTGGCGACATCGATTGCACGAACGGCCACCTCCGGGTGGCCGTTTGCGTTTGCGCCGCAGGAGACGGCGAGCGGTTCTGGTTGCCGGTTGCCGGTGATCGGTTGTCGGTGATCGGTAGGAGCGGCGGAAGCCGCGATGCCTTTCCCGCAAAGCTGTCGCGGCTCCCGCCGCTCCTACGACAATGCCTGCCGGCGTGGCGCTTCGCTCACCGCGGCCCCTGGTCCGCCACCGGCGACGGTGCGTGCGCCGGGACTTCCGACGGCACCGCCACCGCATCCGGATCGGGCTTGAGCATCCTGGCCTTGCGCCAGTTGCCCCAGCGGTAGTACGCCAGCGACATCAGCATCGAGCACAGCGCGCTGGTCGGGAAGCTCCACCAGATCGCATCCACGCCCAGCGCCGGCTGCAGCAGGCTGGCGAACGGGATGCGGATGCCCCACATCGCGATCCCCAGCATCACCAGCGGCGCGATCACCGCGCCCGTGGCGCGCACCACGCCGGAGATGACGAAGCTCACGCCGAAGAACAGGAACGACCACACCGCGATGTGGTTGAGGTGGCGGCCGTGCTCCAGCGCCGCGCTGCCGTCGGGCAGGAACAGCGACAGGGTGGTCTGGTCGAACAGGATGACCGGCGCGATCAGCGCGCCGGTCATCAGGAAGTTGAACAGCGTGCCGGTGCGCGCGGTCGCGCCGACCCGGTCCCAGCGCCCGGCGCCGACGTTCTGGGCGGCCATCGACGAGCAGGCCGCGCCGATCGCCATCGCCGGCATCTGGATGTAAGTCCACAGCTGCAGCGCCGCGCCATAGGCCGAGGCGTAGTCGACCCCATACGCATTGACCATGCTGATCATCATGATCATCGCCAATGAAATCACGATCATCTGCAGGCCCATCGGCACGCCCTTGACCACCAGCGCGCGCAGGATCGCGGCATCCGGCCTGTAGACGGTCTTCTCGTGGCGGCTGATCCACAGCGGGTGGCGGCGGTGGCGCAGCCACAGCAGCATCGCCGCCAGGCTGACGACGTTGGCGACCAGGGTCGAGGTGGCCGAGCCGGCGATGCCCATCTCCGGGAATGGTCCGAGGCCGAAGATCAGCAGCGGGTTGAACACGATGTCCAGCACCACCGCCAGCATCAGGAACACGAACGGCGTGCGGGTGTCGCCGGCGCCGCGCAGGATCGCCGACAGGAACGCGAACATGTACAGGAACGGCACCGCCATGAAGATGATGCGCAGGTAGGCCTCGGCCAGCGCGAGCGATTCGGCGGGCGTGCTCATCCACACCAGGATGTGGCGCGACAGCGGCATGCCGGCGAAGGCGATCACCAGCGACACGCAGAAGAAGAACGTCGCGCTGGTGCCGATCACGCGCTTGGCCTGCGCGGTGTCCTTCATGCCCATTGCCTGGCCGACCAGGATGGTCGCGGCCATGCCGACGCCGAACACCGCGCCGATCAGGAAGAACATGATGTTGTTGGCGTTCGCCGTCGCGGTGAGCGCTTCCTCGCCGAGGAAGCGGCCGACCCAGATCGCGTTGACCGAGCCGTTGAGCGACTGCAGCACGTTGCCGCCCATGATCGGCAGTGCGAACACGAACAGCGTGCGCCCGATCGGGCCCTGGGTAAGGTCGCGCGTCCTGGCTGTTTTCGGCATCGCGGCATCTTGCCAGAGCCTGCGTGACGACTTTCGGCACGCGTGGATGCCCGGGGGATGGGGCACAATGGACGCCCTCGAAGACCCGAGGTGGCATGTGGTGCGGATCGCAACCGGACTTCTTCTCCTTGGCCTGCTGGCCGGCTGTGCGAGTACCTACGACGCACCGGTCGACGCGGGATCGCCATTCCCGCCGTGGTGCGCGGACATCGCGCGTCGCCATGCCGAAATGCCCGCACCGCGCGACGGGCGCAAGACGGACGCGCGCCTCCCGCCCGAGTGCACGGAGGCGACGAACGCGCCGCTGTTCCCGCCACGCAAGCCGGCGCCCGTGCCCGGCGGGTGAACCGGTGCGCATTGCGCGTGGTCCGACGTGCGCGTGCGATGCAGGCGAGGGGCGTTAGGATGCCCGCCATCGTGGACCGCGCCCCGCGAGACCTGCGAACAGGCCGTGGCCGCAACCGGTTGGAGACCGGCATCCGATGACCGCGACGACGAGGCTCGACATCTGGCTCTGGGCAGCGCGGTTCTACCGCACCCGCAGCCTGTCCAAGCAGGCGGTCGAGACCGGCAAGGTCGAGGTCGGTGGCGAGCGCGCCAAGCCCTCGCGCGGCGTGCGCGTTGGCGATGCGCTGCGGATCGCGCGCGGGGAGGAGATCTTCGAGGTCGAAATCGCCGCGCTCGGCGAGCAGCGCGGGCCGGCCGCGGTGGCGCGGACGATGTACGTCGAGTCCGAAGCCTCGCGCGTGGCGCGTGAAAATCGCCTGGCCGAGCTGCGCGCGGCGCGGGCCGGCTACCAGCCGCCGCAGGGCAAGCCCGACAAGCGCGCGCGGCGGCTGATCCGCGCACTGGGCGATATCGACGCCTCCTGACCGGCCACCGTGACCGGGCAATGCCCGGCTACCGGGAGTGAAGGCTGCCGCCATCGTCGCAGGAGGAGGGCCAGGGCAAGCGCTCGCGGCTGGAGCCGCTCCCACAAGCGCGCGCTCTCTCCCTCCCCTGCGGAGGCAGGGGAGGGCTGGGGAGGGGCTTTTGGATCAGTGCGAGCCGGCGGCACCTCTTTCCGGCCGTTGCAGGCTGGAGGGGGGCCAAGCAAGCCCTCGCGGCTGCAGCTGCTCCTGCAGAAGCTGCTCCTACAAAAGAGGAACGCCGGCAGTAGGCTGCCGGCGTTCGCGTGTTGCAGGGTTGCAGGATTCAGACCGATGCCGGCTCCTCCTCCTCTCCCAGGCTGTTGGGCGAGGTGGTGCCGGCAAACGCGCCGAGCTTGCGCAACGCGGCCTGCACGCCGGCGCCGTAGGCCGGGTCGGCCTTGGTGCAGTTGTCGACGTGGCGCTGCTTGATGAAGTCCGGTGCGTCGCCCATCGCGCGGGCGGTGTTGTCGAACAGCACCTGCTGCTGCTCCGGCGTCATCAGCCGGAACAGGTCGCCGGGCTGCTTGTAGTAGTTGTCGTCGTTGTCGCGGTAGTTCCACCAGTCGGCGTCGCCGCTGATCTTCAGCGGCGGCTCGCGGTACTCCGGCTGTTCCTGCCACTGGTGGAAGCTGTTGGGCTCGTAGTGCGGCAGGCCGCCGTAGTTGCCGTCGGCGCGGCCCTGGCCGTCGCGGTGGTTGCTGTGCACCGGGCAGCGCGCGGCGTTGACCGGGATCTGGTGGTAGTTGACGCCCAGGCGGTAGCGCTGCGCGTCGGCGTAGTTGAACAGGCGCGACTGCAGCATCTTGTCCGGCGACGGGCCGATGCCCGGCACCAGGTTGCTCGGCGCGAACGCGGCCTGCTCGACGTCGGCGAAGAAGTTCTCCGGGTTGCGATTGAGCTCGAATTCGCCGACCTCGATCAGCGGGTAATCGCCCTTCGGCCAGACCTTGGTCAGGTCGAACGGGTGGTAGGGCACCTTCTCCGCATCGGTCTCGGGCATCACCTGGATGTACAGCGTCCACTTCGGGAAGTCGCCGCGCTCGATGGCCTCGAACAGGTCGCGCTGGTGGCTCTCTCGATCGTTGCCGATGATCTCCGCGGCCTCGGCGTCGGTCAGGTTCTTGATCCCCTGCTGGGTGCGGAAGTGGAACTTCACCCAGAAGCGCTCGCCGGCCGCATTCCAGAAGCTGTAGGTGTGCGAGCCGAAGCCGTGCATGTGGCGGTAGCTGGACGGGATGCCGCGGTCGCTCATCACGATGGTGACTTGGTGCAGCGCCTCGGGCAGGCTGGTCCAGAAATCCCAGTTGTTGGTGGCGCTGCGCAGGTTGGTGC
>PJTQ01000454.1_pt1 | contig 23246 bp, 18 predicted proteins | sample 1512231 | NCBI WGS metagenome assembly PJTQ01 (sample SAMN08177688, study PRJNA422409) | Soil metagenome, whole genome shotgun sequencing project. | isolation source: Soil (3) enriched on wood chips | place: USA: Madison | collected 2015-01-15 | reverse complement strand
TGCACCGGCTGCCGTTCTATGGCGTGGCGGTGCTGTGCATCGACGACCCGGAAGTGGCCGAGATCGCCGAGCGCGTCCCGCGCCACGTGATGACCTACGGGTTTGCGCCGAATGCGGAAGTGCGTGCCGACGCGGTGACCCAGGACGGCGCGCGCATGCATTTCGAACTGTGCCTGCCCGACGGCACCTGCACTCCGATCTCGCTGGCGCTGCCCGGCCGGCACAACGTGCAGAACGCGCTGGCCGCGGCGGCCGTGGCCTGGCAGGTCGGCATTCCGGCCGAGGCGATCGCCTCGGCGCTGGAGAAGTTCCAGGGCATCGGCCGGCGCTTCAACCTGCTCGCGCAGCTGACGACCGCGCAAGGTGCGACGGTGCAGCTGGTCGACGACTACGGCCACCATCCCAAGGAGCTGGCCGCGGTGTTCGCCGCCGCCCGCGGCGGCTGGCCGGAAAAGCGCCTGGTGGTGGCGTTCCAGCCGCACCGCTACAGCCGCACGCGTGACCTGTTCGACGACTTCGCCGGCGTGCTGTCCGATGTCGACGCGCTGGTGCTGACCGAGGTCTACCCGGCCGGCGAGGCGCCGATCGCCGGTGCCGACGCCCGCGCGCTGGCGCGCGCGATCCGCGCCCGCGGGCGCATCGACCCGGTCGTGGTCAACGGCGCCGGCGACCTGCGCGAGGTCCTGCCCGACGTGCTGCGCGACGGCGACCTGCTGCTGCTGATGGGCGCCGGCGATATCGGCCACGCCGCGCAGCAGCTGGCGGCCAACGGCTTCGGGGACGGGCAATGAGCCTGTCGCTGCCGCCGCCGCGCTTCGACGACCCGGCCGTGTTCGGCCGCGTCGCCGTGCTGATGGGCGGCACCACGTCCGAGCGCGAGGTGTCGCTGGATTCGGGCCGCAACGTGCTGGCGGCACTGCGCGCGCGCGGCATCGACGCCAACGGCGTGGACGGCATCCCCAACCTGGTGCGCGAGCTGCAGGGCCGCAGCTTCGATCGCGTCTTCAACATCCTCCACGGCGGCGACGGCGAGAGCGGCGTGCTGCAGGGCCTGCTCGAATCGCTGCGCGTGCCGTACACGGGCTCGGGCGTGCTCGGCAGCGCGCTGGCGCTGGACAAGATCCGCGCCAAGCAGGTGTTGATCGCGGAGGGCCTGCCGACGCCGCGCTGGATCCGGCTCGCCAAGGGCAGCGACGTGCATCCGGCCGCGCGCGCGCTCGGCCTGCCGGTGATCGTCAAGCCGTCATTGGAAGGGTCCAGCGTTGGCGTCAGCCGCGTCTTCAGCGAGGCCGATCTCGATGCGGCGGTGGAGCTGGCCGCCCGCTATCCCGGCGAACTGCTGATGGAGCAGCTGGTCGAGGGCGGCGAGTACACCATCGGCGTGCTCGACGGCCGCGCGCTGGCCAGCATCCACATCGTCCCGGCCGGCGAGTACTACGACTACCACGCCAAGTACGTGGCCGACGATACGCAGTACCTGTGCCCCGGCCTGGACGAGGCGGGCGAGGCCGAAGCGCGCGACCAGGCCGAACGCGCCTTCGCCGCCCTCGGCCTGCGCGGCTGGGCGCGCGTGGATTTCATGCGCGATCGCGAGGGCCGCAACTGGCTGCTCGAGGCCAACACCGCGCCGGGCATGACCAGCCATTCGCTGATGCCAAAGTCGGCCGCCGCGCTTGGCGTGTCGTTCGAGGCACTGTGCTGGCGGATCCTCGAAACCTCCGTGGCGGGGGGGGTCGCATGAGCGCCTTCCTGCGCATCGCTGCCTGGGTCATCGCGGTGGCGCTGGTCGCGCTGCCGGTGGTGGCGGTGCTCGAAGGCTGGATCGGCGCCGACCGCTGGCCGCTGCGCACGCTGCGCGTGGCCGGCACGCTCGAGCGCGTCGACGAGCAGCAACTGCGCGCGGCCGTGCTACCGCATGCCCGCAAGGGCTTCTTCGCGATCCGGCTCGAGGATGCGCAGGCCGCGGTGGCGAAGCTGCCGTGGGTCGAGCGTGCCGAGGTGCGCAAGCGCTGGCCGGACGTGGTCGAGGTGCGCATCGTCGAACACCGCCCGTTCGCGCGCTGGGGCGACGACCAGTTGCTGTCGGAGGACGGCGACCTGTTCCCGGTCGCGGGCGTGGACGTTCCCGCCCGCCTGCCGCGCTTCGATGTCGACGCGCCGGCCGCGCGGACCGCGGACGTGGTCGCGCTCTACAACCAGTCCAGCGAGATGTTCGCGTCGGAGGGCGTGCGCGTGCGCGAGGTGTCGCTGGATCGTCGCGGCAGCTGGTCGCTGCTGCTGTCCAACGGCACCCGCGTCGTGATCGGCAGCCAGGAGGCACGGCTGCGGTTGGCGCGCTTCGCGCGCCTGATGCCGACCCTGCTGGCGCAGAACCCGCTGCCGCTGGCGCGCGCGGACCTGCGCTACACCAACGGTTTCGCCCTGACCTGGGGCGACGAGCCGGGAATCGGGAATGGGGAACCGGGAATCGGAGAGGCGCGTTCGCCGCAGCGCCAGGTGCATTGGTTCCCCGCGCGGCTTCGCGGAGCACCCGTCCTGGCCGTTGCCCTGCCCACTCCCGATTCCCCATTCCCGATTCCCGGCTTCCCCCATTCCCGATTCCCCATTCCCGGTACCCCATCATGAACCGCAAAGGCGACAAGGCCCTGATCGTCGGCCTCGACATCGGCACCTCCAAGGTGGTGGCACTGGTCGGCGAGTATTCGCCGGGCAACCCGATCGAGGTGATCGGCATCGGCTCGCACGAGTCGCGCGGACTCAAGCGTGGCGTGGTGGTCGACATCGAATCGACCGTGCAGTCGATCCAGCGCGCGGTGGAGGAGGCCGAGTTGATGGCCGGCTGCGAGATCCGCTCGGTGTACGCGTCCATCTCCGGCAACCACGTGCAGTGCCGCAACTCGCCGGGCATCGTGCCGATCCGCGACGGCGAGGTGACCTACGCCGACCTGGACCGCGTGCTGGAGGCCGCCAAGGCGGTCGCGATCCCCGCCGACCAGCGGATCCTGCACGCGATCCCGCGCGAGTACGTGCTCGACGACTCGCAGGAAGGCATCCGCAACCCGGTCGGCATGACCGGCGTGCGCCTGGAGGTACACGCGCACCTGGTGGTATGCGCGCAGTCGGCCGCGGCCAACATCAGCAAGTGCGTGCAGCGCTGCGGCCTGCAGATCGACGACCTGATCCTGTCGTCGCTGGCCTCGAGCACCGCGGTGCTGACCGGCGACGAGCGCGAGCTGGGCGTGGTGCTGGTCGACATCGGTGCCGGCACCACGGACCTTGCGGTGTTCGTGCAGGGCGCGATCTGCCACACCGCGAGCCTGCCGATCGCCGGCGACAAGGTCACCGAGGACATCGCGCACATGCTGCGCACGCCCACGCCCGAGGCCGAGCAGATCAAGGTGCGCTACGCCTGCGCGCTGGCGCAGCTGGCCACCAGCGAGGAGTCGATCCAGGTGCCGAGCGTGGGCGACCGCGCCCCGCGCCGGCTGCCGCGGCAGTCGCTGGCGCAGGCGGTGCAGGCGCGCTACGAGGAGATCTTCGAGATGGTGCAGGCCGAACTGCGGCGCTCGGGCTTCGAGCAGCACGTGCGCGCCGGCATGGTGCTCACCGGCGGCGCCTCGAAGATGGAAGGCGTGGTCGAGCTGGCCGAGGAAATGCTGCAGATGCCGGTGCGCGTGGGCATCCCCCAGCACGTCACCGGCCTTGGCGAGGTGGTCAACAACCCGGTGCACGCCAGCGGCGTGGGCCTGCTGCTGATGGGCAGCCAGATCGAGCACCCGCGACGCCCGGTAATCCCCACCGGGCGGGCCGGGTCGCTCTTCAACAAATTGAAGAACTGGTACCGGGGCGAGTTCTGACGAACTCGCCACGCGGGATTGGGGATTGGAGGTTCGGAAAAGCAACAACAAGAGCAGCGGTACGGAATGAATTGGAACGGGGCTGTAAAGAGCGGTAGGCGGGAAGGCGAACGATTGCAGTAACGCGACACGAAAAACCACATAAACGCCGGGCGGCAGGCCACGGGCAAGGGAACCGGAGAAGCTTTTCCGAATCCCCAATCCCCAATCCCCAATCCCCGGCACCTAAAAAAGAGGACACGGACATGGCGCATTTCGAACTGGTAGAAAAGATGGCACCCAATGCCAACATCAAGGTCATTGGCGTGGGCGGCGGCGGCGGCAACGCGGTCGCGCACATGGTCAGCAGCAGCGTGGAGGGGGTGGAGTTCATCACCGCCAACACCGACTCGCAGGCGATTCGCAACTGCGGCGCCAAGCTGCAGTTACAACTGGGCACCAACGTCACCAAGGGCCTGGGCGCAGGCGCGAATCCGGAAGTCGGCCGTCAGGCCGCGCTGGAAGACCGCGAGCAGATCATGGACGCCTTGCAGGGCGCGGACATGGTGTTCATCACCGCCGGCATGGGCGGCGGCACCGGCACGGGCGCCGCGCCCGTGGTCGCGCAGCTGGCCAAGGAGATGGGCATCCTGACGGTGGCCGTGGTCACCAAGCCGTTCCCGTTCGAGGGCCGCCGCCGCATGCAGGTGGCGCTCAAGGGCATCGACGAGCTGGGCCAGCACTGCGACTCGCTGATCACCATCCCCAACGAGAAGCTGATCACCGTGCTGGGCCGCAACGCGACCATGATCCAGGCCTTCCGCGCCGCCAACGACGTGCTGCTCGGCGCCGTGCAGGGCATCGCCGACCTGATCGTGCGTCCCGGCCTGATCAACGTCGACTTCGCCGACGTACGCACGGTGATGAGCGAGATGGGCCTGGCGATGATGGGCAGCGGCACCGCCCGCGGCGACGACCGCGCCCAGGCCGCCGCCGAGGCCGCGATCCAGAACCCGCTGCTCGACGACGTCAACCTGGCCGGCGCCAACGGCATCCTGGTCAACATCACCGCCGGTGGCGACTTCACCATGGCCGAGTTTGACGAGGTGGGCCGCACGGTGGAGAACTTCGGCAGCGAGGACGCGACCATCGTCATCGGCACCGTGCTCGACCCGGACATGCAGGACGAGGTCCGGGTCACGGTCGTCGCGACCGGGCTGAACCGCAACGCCGCCCGCCAGCCGGTGCGCCACGACGAGCGCGGCTTCGGCCACGACATCGTGCGCAAGCCGCAGGTGGAGCTGGTGCGCTCGCAGGGCCGTCGCGACGGCACCACCGGCATGCTGATCGAGGACGAACCGACGGCCTTCAGCCCGGGCAACAGCATCGCCTCGAGCCTGCGCGGCCGCACCGGTGGCAGCGAGCCGGCCGCTCCGTCGGCCCCGGCGACGGCCGAACTGCCGGGCGACAGCAGCTACCTCGACATTCCTGCTTTCCTGCGCCGGCAAGCAGACTGATGCCGTCCATGGCGGGGCGATGTGGCTTCGGAACGTCCGGCCCGGCCATCCGTGGCCGGGCGTTCACCCGCCGCCGCCAGGCCGACTGACGGCAGAACCAAGGAGGCAGGCGCGCCCGCGAGGGCGCGTCCGTCGCCTGCGGAGCCTCCACGCGACCGGTTGTCGGCCGCGCCGGGTGCTTCGCGCCGTGTCCTCGTTCCATCCACCGGGCCTGCGCCGGCCCGGTGGCCTTTTCGCGCTCGCACGTGCCGGGCCATGTGGTCGAAGCGGTGACAATGCCATCCCGCTTTCGTTCAGGTTCAGCGTGCCCCGTGCTAATCTTTCGCCGTTTTCAGCCCCCGCGGCGACAAACCGGATCCAACCCGCCCATGCAGCAGCGCACCATCAAGAACGTGATCCGCGCGACCGGCGTGGGGCTGCACAGCGGGGAGAAGGTCTACCTCACCCTGCGCCCGGCCGCAGTCGACACCGGCATCGTGTTCCGTCGCGTCGACGTGGACCCGGCCGTGGAGATCCCCGCGGACGCCGAACTGGTCAGCGAAACCACGCTGTGCACTGGCCTGTCGCGTGGCGGCGCCAAGGTGCAGACCGTCGAGCACCTGATGTCGGCGCTGGCCGGCCTGGGCATCGACAACCTCTATGTCGACCTGTCCGCGGCCGAGGTGCCGATCATGGACGGGTCGGCCGGGCCATTCGTGTTCCTGCTGCAGTCCGGTGGCATCGTCGAGCAGGCCGCGCCCAAGCGCTTCATCCGCATCAAGCACCCGGTGGAAGTGCGTGATGGCGACAAGATCGCCCGTTTCGAGCCGCATGACGGCTTCCGCCTGGGCTTCACCATCGATTTCGACCATCCGGCCATCCCCAGCACGCAATCGCGGGCGGTGATCGATTTCTCCACCGCGAACTACATCCGCGAGGTCAGCCGCGCGCGCACCTTCGGCTTCATGCGCGACCTCGAGTACATGCGCGAGCGCAACCTGGGCCTCGGCGGCTCGATGGACAATGCGATCGTGCTCGACGAGTTCCGCGTGCTCAACGACGACGGGCTGCGCTACGGCGACGAGTTCGTGCGCCACAAGATACTCGACGCGGTCGGCGACCTGTACCTGGCCGGCCACGCGATCATCGGCGCCTTCGAGGGCTACAAGTCCGGCCACGCGCTCAACAACAAACTGGTGCGCGCCCTGCTGGCCGAGCGGTCGGCGTGGGAGGAGATCAGCTTCCCCGCGCAGGACGTCGTGCCGCTCGCCTACGGCGAACCACTGCCGGCCTGAGCCGCCCGGGCGGCCTTGCCGCGCGCTTTTCTTGCCGCGCCTGTCAGTCGCGCGCCGATTCCTGCGTACTTGAAGGCGTGCGGCCAGTGCCGTGTCGGCGCGCGGGCTGTGGAAGTCGCCGTCTCATTGGTTCCTGACGCACGACGGACCGTGCTCACAGAAGTGAGCGTCGGGTGAATTTTAACTAAAAATTAACTTAAATTTTCCAGGAAGTTATCGCTTGGTTAACGTGTCGGCAGGGCGTGCCCGTTAGCATGCCCCGTCCGCCTACGCCGGGTGCCGCAGGAAACGCGGTCCGGTGCCCCCTCCGGACAATCAGGATTCGTCCTTCGCCGGTTCGTCTTCCGGACCGCGGAGTGACGCGAGGGCATCGCGCACGGCGGCACGCGCGGTGGCCGAGACAGGCAGGGCTGCCGGCCCGGACTGCGCTTGCGCGCCGGGCATTTGCTTCGTCGTCCTGACGACGAGGCGGGTGGCATCCAGCCCGAGGGAGCGGGCGGCGTCGATGATCTGGTCGGATGCCAGGCGCAGCCTGGCGTGCCAGACCGGCGAATCGACGAGGTAGACGAGCCTGTCGCCATCTACATTCGCCAGTCGCGCGTGCGCGGCCAGCGAAGGCGGCAGGAGGGGGCTCAAGCGACGGTCCAGTTCGTCCAGCCACATGGCGCGGCGGATCGGATTGCCACTCGCGGCATCGCCCAGCAGCGCATCGAGCGCGGCGCGCGGTACGCGGGGGGACGACCTGGATCTCGAATCAGACATTGGCAGACATGACTCTACACAGCTTCCCGACATCGGCGCGTGATCTTTCCGCCAGAGCCTGGCGATGGACCCGCCGGAACGGCCGCGTGCTGGCCGTGTACACGGGCACATGCGCGCTTCGCGCGGCTTCGTACCTGCATGCCCGCACCCATGCCGCCGCCGCGGTCGCGCATGCGCGCAGCGCCGCGCGGCCGGCCACCGCGATCGCAGTGCTGGTGATCGGCGGCGCGGCGCTGGGCGTGGGCGCCACCCAGGGCATCGGTGCGGTGCAGCTGGCGAACCTGCAGGCCCGCAGCGATGCCCAGCAGGTGCGGCTCGACGACACCCGCCGCGAGGCCCGGCGCGAGGTCAACGCACTTGCCGCGCGCCTCGGCGAACTGCAGGCCGAGGCGAACCGCCTCAATGCGCTCGGCGAGCGCCTGACCCGCATCGGCCAGCTCGGCGACGGCGAGTTCGACTTCAACAAGCCGGTCGGCATCGGCGGCGAAGGCCCGGTGCGCGACATGGCGGCCGGAGAACTGCGCGGCGGCATGGACACGCTGGGCGCGCAGCTGGCCGATTCGGGCAAGCAGCTGTCGGTGCTCGAGTCGCTGCTGTTCAACCGTGAGCTCGACCGCAGCGCCACGCCCTCGCGCATGCCGGTCCTCAATACCTACATCACCTCCGGCTACGGCGGCCGCGCCGATCCGTTCGGCGGCGGCCGCGGCTTCCACAAGGGCATCGACTTCCACGCCCGCAAGGGCGACCCGGTGCTGGCCGTGGCCGACGGCGTGGTCAGCTTTTCGGGCGTGCGCTCGGGCTACGGCAACGTGGTCGAGGTCGACCACGGCAACGGCTACGTCACCCGCTACGCGCACAACTCGCGGCTGGGGGTGCAGGTTGGCGACCTGGTGCGCAGCGGCCAGGAGATCGCCAAGGCCGGCTCGACCGGGCGCTCCACCGGCGCGCACGTGCATTTCGAAGTCTGGCAGGACGGGCGCGTGCTCAATCCGCGCAAGTTCCTGGGCGAGCAGGACGGCCAGCACAAGCGCATGTAAGGGACCTGTGGGCGCGGCCATGGCCGCGCCCACAGGGGATTCCCCGGGGAATTTTTCGCCCGCGCGGTGGTCGGAGATCGGCGCGCGATGACGCGGCCAGGGGCGGGCCGGGATTGTGATCCCGGTCCGCAAGGACGCCCGGAATCGGGCTTGATACCCCGCGCAGGCATCTCCACGTACAATGACCCGTTGCCAAAAAGGGCGCCCGGCGCCCTTTTTTCATTTGCGGGAATCCGCGGTCCCCGGGGGCCGTCCCGTATTCATCCAGATCCAGAAACCGGTACACCCATGCTCAATCGCTTGCTCACCGGCGTCTTCGGCAGCCGCAACGAACGCCTGCTCAAACAACTCCAGCGCATCGTCACCAAGATCAACGCGCTCGAACCGCAGATGCAGGCCCTTTCCGACGCCGAGCTGCAGGCCAAGACCCCGGAGTTCCGCGAGCGCATCGCCAACGGCGAGTCGCTGGACAAGGTGCTGCCGGAGGCCTTTGCGGTCTGCCGCGAGGCTTCGGTGCGGGTGTTCGGGATGCGCCATTTCGACGTCCAGCTGATCGGCGGCATGGTGCTGCACATGGGCAAGATCGCCGAGATGCGCACCGGCGAAGGCAAGACGCTGACCGCCACCCTGGCCGTGTACCTCAATGCGCTGGAAGGCAAGGGCGTGCACGTGGTCACGGTCAACGACTACCTGGCCCGGCGCGACGCCGCGCAGATGGGGCAGCTGTACGGCTGGCTGGGGCTCAAGACCGACGTGGTGTATCCGGGCATGCCGCATGCGGACAAGCACGCCGCCTACGCCGCCGACATCACCTACGCCACCAACAACGAAATCGGCTTCGACTACCTGCGCGACAACATGGCGCTGTCGAAGGACGACCGCTTCCAGCGCGGCCTCAACTTCGCGATCGTCGACGAGGTCGACTCGATTCTGATCGACGAGGCGCGCACGCCGCTGATCATCTCCGGCCCGGCCGACGAGTCGCCGGAGCTGTACATCAAGGTCAACCGCGTCGTGCCGAAGCTCGTGCGGCAGACCGAAGAGGAAGGCGAGGGCGACTACTGGGTCGACGAGAAGGCCAAGCAGGTGCACCTGTCCGAGGACGGCCAGGAGCACGCCGAGGCACTGCTGCGCGAGGCCGGCATCATCGAGCCGGAGGACACCCTCTACTCGGCGAACAACATCCACGTCGTCCACCACCTCAACGCCGGCCTGCGCGCGCACGGCATCTACCAGCGCGACGTGGACTACATCGTCCGCGACGGCGAGGTGATCATCGTCGACGAGTTCACCGGCCGCACCCTCACCGGGCGCCGCTGGTCCGACGGCCTGCACCAGGCGGTCGAGGCCAAGGAAGGCGTGCCGGTGCAGCGCGAGAACCAGACGCTGGCCAGCATCACCTTCCAGAACCTGTTCCGCATGTACGGCAAGCTCGCCGGCATGACCGGCACGGCCGATACCGAGGCCTACGAGTTCCAGAGCATCTACAGCCTGGAAGTGGTGGTGATCCCGACCAACCGGCCGATGATCCGCATCGACCATCCGGACGCGGTGTTCCTCAACCGCGCCGGCAAGTACCGCGCCGTTGCCGCCGAGATCAAGGACGCGCATGCGCGCAACCAGCCGGTGCTGGTCGGCACGACCTCGATCGAGGTCTCCGAACTGCTCGGCGGGCAGCTGGACGAGGCCGGCATCGCCCACGAGGTGCTCAACGCCAAGCAGCACGAACGCGAAGCGACCATCATCGCCCAGGCCGGCCGCCCGGGTGCGGTGACCATCGCCACCAACATGGCCGGCCGCGGCACCGACATCGTGCTCGGCGGCTCGCTGGATGCCGAACTGGCCGACCTGGAAGCCGAGCGCGGCGAGCCGGTTGACGAAGTCACCCGCGCGCGCCTGAAGGCCGAGTGGCAGAAGCGCCACGACATGGTCAAGGAAGCCGGCGGCCTGCACATCGTCGGTACCGAGCGCCACGAGTCGCGCCGCATCGACAACCAGCTGCGCGGCCGCTCCGGGCGCCAGGGCGACCCGGGTTCGAGCCGCTTCTACCTGTCGCTCGAAGACAACCTGATGCGCATCTTCGCCGCCGACTGGGTGCAGCGCGTGATGTCGAGGATGGGCCTGAAGGAAGACGACATCATCGAAAGCCCGCTGGTGTCCAAGCAGATCGCCAACGCGCAGCGCAAGGTCGAGGCCCACAACTTCGACATCCGCAAGAACCTGCTCGAGTTCGACGACGTCAACAACGACCAGCGCAAGGTGGTCTATGCCCAGCGTAACGAACTGCTCGAGGCCGACAGCGTGGAGGAGACCATCGCCGGCATCCGTGGCGACGTGGTGGCCGACATCGTCGACCGCTTCGTGCCGCCCGAGTCGATCGACGAGCAGTGGGACGTGCCGGGGCTGGAGGCCACGCTGGCCGAAGAGTTCGGCGTGCAGGTGCCGGTCGGGGAGATGATCCAGGCGCGCGAGGAGATCGACGCCGAGACCATCCGCCTGCACGTGCAGGAGACCCTCGATCGCCTGTTCACCGACAAGGAAGCCTCGGTGGGCGCCGAGACGATGCGCATGATCGAGAAGCACATCATGCTCAACGTCGTCGACCAGAACTGGAAGGAGCACCTGGCGCGCATGGACTACCTGCGCCAGGGCATCTACCTGCGCAGCTACGCGCAGAAGAAGCCCCAGCAGGAATACAAGCGCGAGGCGTTCGAGCTGTTCAGCGACATGCTGGCCAAGGTCAAGCGCGAGGTGATCTCGCTGCTGGCCCGCGTGCGCATCCGCAGCGAGGACGAGGTGGCCGCGCTGGAAGCCCAGGAGCGCGCCCAGGCCGAGGCCGCCGCGCGGCAGATGCAGTTCCAGCATGCCGACTCCGGCGGCCTTGGTGCCGACGAGGAGGCCGAGCAGGCGCGCCTGGCCCGGGAGGTCGCCGCGCACACGCCGGTGACCCGCGACGGTCCCAAGGTCGGCCGCAACGATCCGTGCCCCTGCGGCAGCGGCAAGAAGTACAAGCACTGCCACGGGCAGCTGGCCTGATACGGCAGGGATTCTTGATTCGGGATTCGTGATTGGTGAACAGCAAGGATCGTCATCCCGGCCGTGGCGGCGAGTCTGCTTCATCCGGGCTGCCAGGACGGCAGGTCGCTCAGGATCAGGGTGGTCGTTCTTTCCGATCACCAATCACCGGTCACCAATCACCGCCCGTCGACGTGGTGGCGGGCGCGATCACCGACGCGCGCGGACGGGTGCTGCTCGCGCGCCGCACCGAGGGCCGCGACCTCGCGGGGCTGTGGGAATTTCCCGGCGGCAAGTGCGAGCCGGGTGAATCGCCGGAACAGGCACTGGTGCGCGAACTGCGCGAGGAGCTCGGCATCGAGGTGCGGGTCGGCCCGGCCCTGATCGCCGTCGCCCAGCAGTACCCGGACAAGCGGCTGCGCCTGGACGTGCGCAGCGTCACCCGCTGGCGCGGGACCCCGCGCGGCCACGAAGGCCAGGCCCTGGCCTGGGTGCCGCGGGACAAGCTGCCCGGCTATGCCATGCCGCCCGCGGATCGCCCGGTCGTCGCCGCGCTGCTGCAGCCCGACCGATACCTGGTCACGCCGGCGCCCGCGACGCCGGCCGATGACGCGGCCTGGCTCGAGTCGCTGCGACAGGCGCTGCGTGCCGGCATCCGGCGCCTGCAGGTGCGCCTGCCCGGCGTCGAGGCCGCGCGTCGCCGGGCGCTGGCCACCGCCGCCGCCGTCGACTGCACCCGCGCCGGCGCCGAGCTGCTGGTCAACGGTGACGCAGCGCTCGCGCGCGACCTCGGCCTTGGCCTGCACCTGCCGGCCGCGCAGCTGCGCGCAGTGTCCGGACGCCCCGTTCCCGCCGGTGCCTGCCTTGCCGCGTCTTGCCACGATGCCGAAGAGCTGCGCCTGGCCGAGGCCATCGGCTGCGATTTCGCCGTCGTCGGCCCGGTGTGCGCCACGTCCACCCATCCGGAGGTCGCGGGGATCGGCTGGCCTGCCTTCGAGGCCATGCGCGAGCATGCTTCGCTGCCGATCTACGCCATCGGCGGCCTCGGGCCGGACGACATTCCCCAAGCGCGTCGCCACGGTGCCCAGGGCATTGCCGCGATCCGGGCGCTTTGGCCGTAGCGGTCGCTTCGAAGAACTCCGCCTGTCCGCCATCGCGCGCAGGAGAGGCTGCACGGGAGAAATTGCCCCGAGGCGAGTGGCCTTGCCGTGGTTCCTGCCCGTCCGGGGTCAGAACATCAGGTTGACCATCAGCACCACGATCGCCGTATACACCAGCGACAGCGGCCCGCCCACGCGCCACATGTCGCGCGCGGTGTAGCCGGCCGGGCCGGTGATCATCGAGATCGACGGGTTCGACGCGGTCATGAAGTTGTTGGACGCCGACAGCGCCACGATCAGCGCGAACCCGGTCGGGTTGCCGCCCACCGCCAGCGCCAGGTTGATCGCCAGCGGCACCATCACGATGGTCGCGCCCACGTGGCTGATCACCAGCGAGAACAGCGTGGTCAGCAGCGCCAGCGCGAGCTGGATCAGCCACAGCGGCAGGCCGTCGGGCAGGCGCTCGATGCTGTGCCCGGCCACCCAGGCCGCCGCGCCGCTGGAATCCATCGCCCAGCCCAGCGGGATCAGGCAGGCCATCAGGAACACCGTCTTCCAGTTGATCGCGGCGTAGGCCTCGTCCATCTTCAGCACGCCGCTGACCAGCATCCCGGCCACGCCGGCCATCAGCGCGATCGAGGTCGGGATTTTGGACGACAGCGCGATCAGGATCGTCACCGCGAAGATCACCATCGCGATCTTGAACTTGTGCGGCCGCTGTTCGCCCTTGGGATAGTCGGTGACCACGACGAAGTCGCGGTTGGCCGCGGTCTGGGCCAGGTCCTGCCAGATGCTGTGCAGCACCAGCATGTCGCCGGCACGCAGCGGCACGTTGCGGGCGTTTTCGCGCAGTACCTCCTTGTCGCGGTTGATCGCCAGCAGGCTGATGCCGTAGGTCTTGCGCAGGTGCAGGTCGCCCGGGGTCTTGCCGATGAACTTGGACGTGGGCGGCACCACCGCCTCGGAAATGCCCGCGCGGCTGGGGTTGAACAGGTCGCCGAACGTGCGCAGCCGCGTACTCATGCGCAGGAACTGGTTCTGCGCGAAGTCCGCCACCTGCTGCCGCGCGCCCATCGCGCCGAGCACGCTGCCCACCCAGATCCGCGCGTCGCCCGGCGGCGCCAGCCGCGACTCGTTGCCGGTCTTGAGCGCAAGCAGCAGCGGCGCGCCGTGCAGGGCCTCGGCCTCGCCCAGCGACATGCCCACCAGCGGACTGTCGGCACTGACGGTGAGCTCGAATACCTCGCCCTCGATCCCGTAGGACTTGGAGAAGTAGCTTTGCGTGCGTGCCGGGGTCACGCCCTTGTCGGTGTCGTCGCGCAGCTGCTTGTTGCCGAAGAAGTGGAAATAGGCCAGCGCCGCCAGCAGCAGGACCAGGCCGATCGGCGCCGGCGCGAACATGTTCAGCGGCTCCAGCGTGCCTACGCCCGACGGCAGGTTGGCGTTGGCCGCGACCAGCAGGTCGTTGAGCAGGATCAGCGGCGAGTTGCCGACCATGGTCAGGCCGCCGCCCATGATGATCGCGGCCGAGATCGGCATCAGCAGCCGCGACAGGCTCACGCCGGTGCGCGCCGACAGGCGTGAGGCGATCGGCAGGTACAGCGCGGTCACCGAGGTGTTCTGCATGATCGACGAGTTGAGGCCGGCGATCGCCGAGGACAGCAGCAGCAACCGCTGCTCGACGCCCTGCGAGCGCCGCAGCAGCCAGCCGGCCAGGCGATTGAGCGCGCCGGTGCGGTCCAGGCCCATGCCCAGGATCATCGTCGCGATCACGTTCATCACCGCGTTCGACGAGAAGCCGTTGAAGATGTCTTCCGGCGCGACCAGCCCGGTCAGCCCCAGCAGCACCAGCACCACCAGCGCCACCACGTCCGCGCGCACGCGCTCGAACAGGAACAGCACCATCGTCAGCACGACCAGGCCGAGCACGAGGGCCATGTCGGTGGTGAGGGCGAGGGTGGTGTCCATCAGGGCCGGGATTGGGGATCAGGGATTGGGAATCAGGAAACGCGCGAACGCGATGTGGGCCGGATTGTGGGCATCGGGCGGGCTTCGCCTGGTCACGGACACATGACAAGAATGCATGCTTTTACGAATCCCCGACCCCGAATCCCGTATCCCGGTCATACACCAGATCCCACACACCATGCCCCAGCCGCTGGCCGCGCGTCTCGAAATGCGTCTGCGGCCGCCAGTCGGGGCGCGGGACGTGGCCGCGCGGGCCGGCACGGTTGCGCAGGCCGGGGGTGGCGTCGAGGACGTCCCACATCTGTTCGGCGTAGTCCTGCCAGTCGGTGGCCAGGTGCAGGCGGCCGTCGGCGGCGAGCTTGTCCACCAGCAGCGCGGCGAACGCGGGCTGCAGCAGGCGGCGCTTGTTGTGGCGCTTCTTGTGCCAGGGGTCGGGGAAGTAGATGCGGACCTCGTCCAGCGCGCCGTCGGCGATCTCGTGTTCGAGCACCTCGACCGCGTCGTGGTGGTAGACGCGCACATGGTCGCTGTCGTCCTCGGCCAGCGCGTTGAGCAGGCGGCCCACGCCCGGGGCGTGGACCTCGATGCCGATGTAGTCGCGGTCGCGGTCGCGCGCGGCGGCGAAGCGCAGCGCTTCGCCGTTGCCGAAGCCGATCTCGAGGACGCGCTTCGCGCGGCGGCCGAAGGCGGCGTCGAAGTCGCGCAGCCGGCCGGTGTAATCGAGCCCGAAGCGCGGCCACAGGGCGTCGAACGCGCGCTGCTGCGCCGGCGTGAAGCGCCCCTGCCGCAGCACGAAACTGCGCACGCGGCGGCGTCCTTCCTCGACGGTGAAGGGTTTCGGCGGGGCCTTGGCACCGTCGCTGGAGAACGGATCGGTCATGCTTTCAGCCCCGCTCCCGCCGGGAGAGGGGTTGGGGTGAGGGTACGGCGAAGCGGTCGGGGGCACCGCCCGGATGTTGCAACGTCCGGGTTGTTTGCCTCTTGCACCTCCGCCGAGCCCTCATCCGGCGCTTCGCGCCACCTCGCTACGCGCCCCGGCCCTGCGCAGCGCGCAGGGCGTTCAGGCGCGCGCGAGCCATGGCTCGCTAGCAGCACGCCTTCACCCCGGAGGGAGAAGGGGAAAACCCGGCCACCGGAGTGTTCATCCAATCAGCCCATCCACCGGGCTCGAGGCGCTGGCGTAGCGCTTGCGCGGGATGCGCCCGGCGCGGAACGCCGCGCGCCCGGCCTCGACTGCCAGCTTCATCGCGTGGGCCATCAGCACCGGGTCCTTCGCGCCGGCGATGGCGGTGTTCATCAGCACGCCGTCGCAGCCCAGTTCCATCGCGATCGCGGCGTCCGATGCGGTGCCGACGCCGGCGTCGACGATGATCGGCACCTTGGCGTTCTCGACGATTTCGACCAGGTTCCACCGGTTCTGGATGCCCAGGCCCGAGCCGATCGGGGCGGCCAGCGGCATCACCGCCACGCAGCCGATCTCCTCCAGCCGCCTGGCCAGGATCGGGTCGTCGGAGGTGTAGACCATCACGTCGAAGCCGTCGGCGACCAGCTGCTCGGCGGCCTTCAGCGTCTGCACCACGTCGGGGAACAGCGTCTTCTGGTCGCCCAGCACCTCGAGCTTGACCAGCGTGTGCCCGTCCAGCAACTCGCGCGCCAGCCGGCAGGTGCGCACCGCGTCCTCGGCGGTGTAGCAGCCGGCGGTGTTGGGCAGGATGGTGTAGCGGTCGGGCGGCAGCACGTCGAGCAGGTTGGGCTCGCCCGGGTTCTGGCCGATGTTGCTGCGGCGGATGGCCACGGTGACGATTTCCGAGCCGGCCGCCTCGGTGGCGGCGCGGGTCTGGTCCAGGCCCGTGAACTTGCCGGTGCCGGTGAGCAGGCGCGAACGGTAGGGCTTGCCGGCGACGACCAGTGCGTCGCCGTGGTGTGCTTGGGTATCCATTGCAGGATTATCGCGCAAGTCCCGTGGCGATCCAGTGTTCGGCGCGCGCGCGGTCAGTGCCGGGTCGGACGGCGGGCTTGCCCGCCATCCTCGCGCAGCGGGAATCAGGTGACGTTGGCTGTGAGGGTCGACGGCATCGGGTTCCCGCTTTCGCGGCCACGAGGCCTGGTGGGCCGGGTCTCGTGATGCCGAATGGAAGCATCACGTCGTGTATTCAGGGGCGTGGCTGCCCGCCATGACGTGGCATCCGGGGTTCCGGATCGCGCGGCCCGTCCAGTCTGGCCCCGCGCGGCGCGGTGCGTTCGACCAAGGCGCGAGGCGGGACCTCGCAAGCGCGCGTGCTCATCCCCCGCCCAGCGCGTGCACGATTTCGACCTTGTCGCCGGCGACCAGCACGCGCTCGGCGTGCTGGCTGCGCGGCACGATCTCGCCGTTGATCTCCACGGCGACGCGGCGCTGCGCCAGCTGCCGGGTCTCGAGCAGGGCGGCCAGGGTGGTGTGGTCGGGCAGGGGCAGGGGCTGCCCGTTGAGCTGGATGTCCATGGGGCCATTGTGGCCGCTTGTCGCCGCGCCTGCATCCGCCATGCGGCGGCGCACCTTGAGCGCACCGTGGGTTCGTGGAAACATGCGCCACCATCCGCTCCCGTACGTCGGGGCGGCCCAATCCCCCGCAGGAGAATTTCATGGCGTTGCTGTCCCGTCCCGTCCGTCACACCCTGGCCGCCGCACTGGCGCTTGCCGCGGCACCCGTCTTCGCGCAGGGCGGCAGCCCCTACAGCAACACCGTGTTCTTCGGCGACAGCCTGACCGACAGCGGCTACTTCCGCCCGGTGCTGGTGCAGATGATCGGCCCCTCCGGGTCGCTGATCGGCAAGTTCACCACCAATCCCGGCCTGGTCTGGTCCGAGCACCTGGCCGACTACTACGGCACCGACGCCTCGCCCAACGGCAACGGCCAGAGCGGCGACAATTACGCCGCCGGCGGCGCGCGCGTGGGCGTGGACGTGACCGGCGGGCTGGGCCCGATCCCGTCACTGGCCACGCAGATGAACAACTACCTGGCCGCCAACGGCGGCAGGGCCGACCCGAACGCGCTGTACACCGTGTGGGGCGGCGCCAACGACGTGTTCGCGGTGGTGGCCGATCCGTCGCAGGCGCAGGCGATCATCGGCGGCGCGGTCACCGCGCAGATCGGCATCGTCGGCACGCTGCAGGCGGCCGGCGCGCAGTACGTGCTGGTGCCCAACCTTCCCGACATCGGCCTGACGCCCTCCTTCCGCGCCGGCGGCGCGGCCGCCATGGGGCAGGGCACCGCGCTGGCGACGGCCTACAACGACGCGCTGTACGGCGGCCTGGCGGGCGCCGGCCTGCGGGTGATCCCGGTCGACACCTTCCACTTCCTGCAGGAAGTCGTCGCCGACCCGGGGCGCTACGGCATCGCCAACGTGACCACCGCCGCGTGCGGCGTGCAGCCCGCGCCGGCCGGCGATTCGTCGCTGTTCTGCAATCCGAATTCGTACATCGACCCGACCGCGCAGACCAGCTATCTGTTCGCCGACGGCGTGCATCCGAGCGCCGGCGCGCAGCAGATCATCAGCCAGCTGGCGATCGGCATGCTCGAGGGCCCGCGCCAGATCGCGGTGCTGCCGCGTTCGGCCGCGACCACCGGCCGCGCGCGCGCCGACATGGTCGGCATGCACGTGTCCGGCGCCCCGGAGTCCGACGGCATGCGCTGGTGGACCAACCTGCGCGGCGACTTCCAGCGCTACGGCGGTGGCGACGACTACGACGGCGTGATCCCGGCGCTGGCCGGCGGCGTGGACTGGAACCGCGGCAACGTGGTGTTCGGCGGCTTCGCCGGCTACGGCCGCGGGCGCGTCGACTTCGGCCGCAGCGGCGGCGACTTCCGCCAGTCCGACGCCACCCTCGGCGCCTTCGTCGGCTGGTACGGCGACGCCGGACTGTGGGTCAACGGCCAGCTGAGCTACACGAAGCTGGACTTCGACGTCGACCGCAAGCTGCGTCTGGGCCAGGCCGTGCGCACGCACTCGGGGTCCACCGACGGCGACAACATCACCGCGGCGATCAACGCCGGCTGGAACTTCGGCAGCGGCGCCCTGCAGCACGGCCCGGTGCTGAGCGTGGTGTCGCAGCAGATCGACGTCGACGGTTACAGGGAGAGCGACCCGGCCCTGTCATCGTCGCTGGCCCATGGCGACCAGAGCTTCGACTCGTTGATCGGCAGCGTCGGCTGGCAGGCCAGTTACGCGATCAACGACCACCTGGCGCCGTACGCCAGGCTCACCTACGACCACGAGTTCGAGGAAGGCGACAAGCAGGTGTTCGCCAGCGCGCAGTCGATCCCGGGCTCGCTCGAATACGCGGTGCCGGGGCTCGAGTACGACCGCAACTACACCACCCTCGTGATCGGCGCCCGTACCCGCCTGCTCGGCCTGGACGCCAACATCGGCGCCACCGCCACCGTCCAGCAGGGCGGCGGCAACAACGCCACGGTATTCGCCACGGTGGGCAGCAGCTTCTGAGGCCTGGCCGGCGTCACCGCGACACCGGAGGGCCCCGCGCGGGCCCTTCGTTTTTTCCGGGGCGGTGCATGCCCCATGCCGATTGCAAGCACGCGCGCGACGGGCATAGACTGGGCACCGTCGCGGGTGTAGTTCAATGGTAGAACTTCAGCTTCCCAAGCTGATAGCGTGGGTTCGATTCCCATCACCCGCTCCAGTTGCAGACGGCGGCGCGCCTTTCGGGCGGGCCGCCGTTTTTTGATGGCGCGCCGTGCCGGCGCGCGGGATGGGCGGGCGATGGTCGAACTGGGCTGGCGGGAATGGGTGGCCTTGCCGTCGCTGGGCATCGCGCGGCTGCGGGCCAAGGTCGACACCGGCGCGCGCAGCTCGGCGCTGCATGTGGATGCGCAGTGGCGGTTCAGCGAGGGCGGGGCGCCGTGGGTGGGTTTCCGGATCACGCCGGCGCGTGCCGGGCACGGGATCGTGGAAGCCCGCGTGCCGATCGTGGACGAACGCGACGTGGTCGACTCCGGCGGGCGGCGCACGCGACGGGTCTTCCTCGCCACCCGGCTGCGCGTGGCCGGGGTGGAGCGCGAGATCGAAATCAACCTGGCCGATCGCCGCGGCATGCTGTTCCCGATGCTGCTGGGCCGGACCGCCATCGCGGGTGCGTTCACGGTCGACCCCGCACGATCCTCCATCCACGGCCGACCGCCGCGCCACCTGCCCGGGCCCCCCGCATGAAGCTCGCCATCCTCTCGCGCAACAGCAAGCTGTACTCGACCCGGCGCCTGGTCGAGGCCGCGCGCGAGCGCCACCACACCGTGCGCGTGCTCGATCCGCTGCGCTGCTACATGCGCATCAGCGTCGAAGGCTTCGACATGCGCTACAAGGGCCGGCCGATCGCCGGCTACAACGCCGTCATCCCGCGCATCGGTGCCTCGATCACGCGCTACGGCAACGCGGTACTGCACCAGTTCGAACTGATGGGCAGCTACACCCCCAACCCGTCGGCGGCGATCATGCGCGCGCGCGACAAGCTGCGCTGCCACCAGCTGCTCGCCGCGCAAGGCATCGGCCTGCCGGTGACCGTGTTCGGCGACAACCCCGACGACACCGGTGACCTGCTGGCGATGCTGGGCCCGCCGCCGCACGTGATCAAGCTCAACGAGGGCACCCAGGGCAGCGGGGTGATGCTGACCGAGAAACCGTCGTCCTCGCGCAGCGTGATCGAGACCCTGCGCGGGCTCTATGCGACGTTCCTGGTGCAGGAGTTCATCGAGGAAGCCAGGGGGACCGACGTGCGCTGCTTCGTGGTGGGCGACCGCGTGGTCGCGGCGATGCGCCGGCAGGCGCCGCAGGGCGACTTCCGCTCCAACCTGCACCGCGGGGGGATCGGCAAGGCGGTCCGGGTCACGGCGGCCGAGCAGGCGGTGGCGGTGCGCGCTGCGCAGGTGCTGGGGTTGGGGGTCGCGGGAGTCGACCTGATTCGCTCCCGGCGCGGCCCGCTGGTGCTCGAGGTCAATTCCTCCCCGGGGCTGGAGGGCATCGAGCAGGCCACGGGCGTGGATATCGCCCGCTGCGTCATCGATCACGTGGCCGCGGGGGCGCCTGCCATGGCCAAGACGCGGCCCCGGGCGCGGCAAAAGGCGGGTTAATCAATAATTAACATTCAGTTTAACGGCCGTCTAACCGCCTCGGTCGTAACGTTTCCCGAACCGGAATCGCGTGCTCTCTCCAGACACACCATCAGGTCAGTTGGCGGATTACGGTTATCGGGGCAGTACCTTTTCGGCCCAAGCGACCATCTCGCTTGGGCCTTTTGTTTTGTGCGAGACTCCAAATCCATTTGTCGAGGGCAAGATTCATGTACAGGGGTTTGACGCTTGCAGCACTGGTTCTGGTCGCCGGCAGCGTGCTGGCCAACGACCGGGGCACGCGCGTCGATGTCGGCGAAGGGTTCGCCGCGCAGCGCACGCAGATCCTCCAGGAACTGGGCGATGGCGAGACCTATAGCGAAATCGGCCCCCAGGATCGCGAGAAGGTGCAGGCGGCCCTGGCGCGGATCATGACCGCACTCGACCGCGCCGGTGGCGTGGACCAGCTCAACGACGCCGGGAAACTCGCGGTGTTCAACGACCAGGAACTGGTCAACAACATCCTGACCAGGGCCGGCGACGACAGCCGCCTGGTCTGCAAGCGGGTCAGGAAGACCGGCTCGCACATGACCAGCAACCAGTGCATGACGGTGGCCGCGCGCAAGCGCGCCACCGAGCACGCGCAGGACACGCTCAGGCACACGCCGCCGCACCAACTGCTCAAAGAGGGCATGTAGCCAAACCCCATGCGCATCCTAGTCATCGAAGACAACCAGGACATCGCCGCCAACCTGGGCGACTATCTCGAGGACCGCGGCCACACCGTGGACTTCGCCGCCGACGGCGTCACCGGGCTGCACCTGGCCGTGGTGCACGACTTCGATGCGATCGTGCTCGACCTCAACCTGCCGGGCATGGACGGCCTGGAGGTCTGCCGCAAGCTGCGCAACGACGCGCGCAAGCAGACGCCGGTGTTGATGCTGACCGCGCGCGACAGCCTGGACAACAAGCTGGCCGGGTTCGACTCGGGCGCCGACGACTACCTGATCAAGCCGTTCGCGCTGCAGGAGGTCGAGGTGCGCCTCAACGCACTGTCGCGCCGAGGCCGCGGGGTGCAGACGCGGGTGCTGGAAGTGGCCGACCTCGAGTACAACCTCGACACCCTCGAGGTGCGCCGCGGCGGCAAGCTGCTGCAGCTCAATCCCACCGCGCTGAAGATCCTGCAGGCGCTGATGGAAGCCTCGCCGGCGGTGGTGACCCGGCAGGAGCTGGAAACCCGGGTCTGGGGCGAGGAATTGCCGGATTCGGACTCCCTGCGCGTACACATCCACGGCCTGCGCGCGGTGGTCGACAAGCCCTTCCCAGTGCTGCTGATCCAGACCCGCCATGGCATCGGATACCGCATCGCTGCGCCCGATGCGAACACCTGAGCGCGCCCTGACGCGCAAGCGTCGATATCGGCGGCGGCTGCGCAGCCGCATCATCCTCTCGTTCGTCATTTTCGGCTTCGGTCTGACGGCGCTGATCGCGAGCACCGCTGTGTATCTGCGCAACCGGGTCGAGGACCAGGTGATCAGTGCCGCGTTGACCAAAAACAACAACGTGTTCGCCGAAGGGTTCTATCGAAACCCTGATGCGATCGGGGTGCCGTTCGAGAAGATCCAGGGACGGCAGTTCAGTACCAGCAAGCTGGACCGCGTGCCAGAGGCTTGGCGCGACCTACCCAACGGTGTCCATGAGCTCACCGAACAGGACCCGCTGACAGGCAAGGAGCGGGTCTACCGACTCGCAGTGCGCAAGGACCCCGACTACTGGTTCTTCCTTGCCTATGACATTGCCGAAGAGCGGGAAAGCCAGGAGAGGCTCAATCGAGCTCTGATCGGAAGCGTCGGAATCTTCACCCTGCTGTCGGCGCTGATCGGTTGGTGGTCGGCCGCCAGAGTCATGAGCCCGGTATCGGAGCTGGCGCAGCGCCTGCAGGCGTCTGGCGATAGCATGCAACCGGAACCGCTGGCCACGCATTTCCCGGAGGATGAGGTCGGGCAACTTGCTTCCGCGCTAGACGACTACGCCACCCGTCTGACCGAGGTGGTACAGCGCGACCGTGAGTTCAACGCCGATGTCAGCCACGAACTGCGCACGCCGCTGGCGGTGATCAAGGGTGCGGTCGAGTTGCTGATGTCGCGACCGGGCATCGACGAGAAGACGCAGGCGCGCCTGCTGCGCATCCAGCGTGCCGAGCAGCAGTGCACCGACCTGATCAGTGCGCTGCTGCTGCTGTCGCGCAACGAGCGCGGCCACGGCGCCACCAACGTCCAGCGCGTGGCCGAGCAACTGCTCGATGCGCACCGTACCCAACTCGGCGGCAAGCCGCTGGAGTTGCGGCTGGAGGGCGGTGACGAACTGGTGGTCGACGCGCCGGAGGCGGCGGTCAACGTCGCGCTCGGCAACCTGATCGGCAACGCGGATCCAGCTGTCGAACATGAGTGCGGAGCCGGCATCCGCACCGGCTTTGGCGGCCTCCATCAGCGGCCGGTTGGCCTCGTCAATCTCGCCATGATTACCACCGGCGATCAGCGCGAGATTGGTGGCAAGATTCCAGACATAATTGCCGGGGAAAGGTTCGAACATGGCTGGGCCTCTTTGAGCTACAGGGGAATGGGTTCGACCGGATTACG
>PJTQ01000451.1_pt1 | contig 23319 bp, 18 predicted proteins | sample 1512231 | NCBI WGS metagenome assembly PJTQ01 (sample SAMN08177688, study PRJNA422409) | Soil metagenome, whole genome shotgun sequencing project. | isolation source: Soil (3) enriched on wood chips | place: USA: Madison | collected 2015-01-15 | reverse complement strand
CGCCACTTGCCCATATGGTGAATGAAACGTCCGCGACGCGGCCAGCTCGGTGACGTGGGGCGTCACAAGGCTGCGCAAGGCCTGGAAGGCCGGGACAGCGCCCGTACCGGCGGATCGGTGATCCGTCGCCGCACCACCGCCGACGTGGCGAATCGCCCCGGGGGCAAGGATTTTGCCGTGCAGCCAGGGGCCTCACAAGGCCGTCATCGGCCTTGCCTGTGGAACCCTCCAGCGCCGACAGTCTTGATAGGATGGAGGTTATGGAGATGTATCGCCGCTCCCGCACCATCGCTGTCGTCGTCGCCCTCGGGCTGGGACTCGGGGCGATGCTGCTCATTCCGGGCGAATCCGCCACGTCGATCGGCGAGGCTGAGGCCGCGCCCGCCACGATCGCCGCGGCGGACCCGCAGGACAAGCTCGCGGCGCTTCTCGGCGAGCCCGTCGCGCCGGTGCGGACACCTGCGCAGTTGACCGTCACCCCGGCCGCACCGGCCGAACCTCCGCAGCTGGCCGCGCTTCCCGCCGCCCCCATCGAGGCCGCCGCCCCCGATCTCACCGGCCTCACCCCCGACCGGGTGGGGGGTGCCGCGCTCAACCTGCGGGCCGGCCCGTCCAGCGCGACCGCGCAGATCGCCGTGCTGTCTCCCGGCCAGCCCGTCCATGTCGGCACCGCCAGCGGCGGCTGGGTCGAGGTGACGCTCGACGACGGCCGCACCGGCTGGGTCTTCGCGCGCTATCTGGAGAGCGCCGCACCCGTCGCTACGGCCGCCGCCACAGCGCCGGTCGAGGCCGCCCCGGCACGCGCGGTCGTCCAGGCGGCACCCGGCCAGCGCCTCGAGGGACGCACCGCCCGCATCGCGGCCAGCCTGCCGGTTCGGGCGCGCCCGGCCGCCGCCGCCCAGCGCCTCCTGACGCTCACCCCCGGCGAGCGCGTCCGCATCCTCGACGTCCGCGGCAACTGGCTGCGCATCGAAACCACCGCCGGCATTTCCGGCTGGATCGAACGCGCCGGCTGACGCCTTCGCCTGACGCAAGGTCGTGGCAGCGTCGGCGCGACAAATCGCAAAGAATCATTTGCAAAGATTTCTTTGCGATTGTAGCGTCGGGCCATGTCCGATCCTCGCCACGTCGCCGCCATCACGCCCAGCGTCACCGCGCTGAAGGCGCTCGCCCATCCCGACCGGCTGCGCATCCTCGGCCGCCTGCGGCTCGAAGGTCCATCCACAGCCACCGCCCTCGGGCACCGGCTGGGGCTCAATTCCGGCGCGACCAGCTATCATCTGCGCCAACTCGCGGCACACGGCTTCATCGAGCCCGCCGTGGATCTGGGCAATCGCCGCGAGCGCTGGTGGCGGGCCAGCCACGAATCCACCACCTACGAGATGGCCGAGCTGAGCGGCGACGATCTCGAGGCCGGCCTCGCCTTCGGGCAAGCCATCGTCGCTACCCACAGCCTCATGCTCCGGCGCGCGCAGGACGCCTATCGTGACCTGCCGCTGGAGTGGCGCAGGGCCTCCACCGCCAGCGACTACACGATGGCCATCACCCCGGCGCAGGCAGCCGCCCTGACCGACAGGCTGATGGCGCTATTGTGGGAGGCGAAAGTGGCCGCGCCGCCCACCGGCGCCCCGTCCCCGTCCGGCACGCGCCCCTTCACCGTATTGCTCCACGCCTTCCCCTATCCCGGCCTCGACCCGCGCCAGCCGGACGGCGAATGAGCCGCCGCCCCGTCCTCGCGCTCGGCCTCGCCGAAATCGTCTCGCTGGCCGGTACGCGCCTGTCGCTGGTGGCCATTCCCTGGCTGGTGCTCACGACAACCGGCGACCCGCTGCTCACCGGCGTCGTCGGCTTCGCCGAGATGCTGCCCTATGTCGTGGTCAAGGCGCTGAGCGGCCCGCTGATCGACAGGCTCGGCGCCCGCCGCATCGCCATTGCCGGCGACGCCGCGTCGATGCTCGTCGTGGCCCTCGTGCCGCTGCTGCATGCGGCGGACCTGCTTGCCATCGCCACGCTGCTGCCGGTGGTCGTGCTGCTCGGCGCGCTGCGCGGCCCGGCCGATGCCGCCAAGCAGGCAATGGTTCCGGCCGTCGCGGTTGCCGCCGGCCTGCCGCTCGAGCGCGTCACCGGCGTCATGGGCACCGTCGAGCGGCTGGCGTCGGCCATCGGGCTGGGCCTTGCCGGCGGCATCGTCGCGGCGGTCGGGGCGGCGCCGGCGCTGGGCGTCACCGCCCTCGCCTTCGGGCTCTCGGCGCTCGTCGTGCTGCGCGGCCTGCGCCAGGTGGGCATCGCCACCGCCGGGCCGGCCGCGGGCGGCTATCTGCACAGCCTGCGCGAGGGCTGGACATGGCTGCGCGGCGACACGGTGCTCGTCTGCATCGCCGGCATGATCGCCGTCACCAACCTGTTCGACCAGGCCTATGCCACGGTGCTGCTGCCGGTCTGGGCGAACCGCACGAGCGATGCGGCGCTGCTCGGCCTGCTGCTGGCGCTGACCTCCGCCTGCGCCGTGGCCGGCGCCGCGCTGGCGACGCTGCTCGCCGGGCGGCTGCCGCGGCTGATCGTCTACACGGTCGCCTTCCTCGTCACCGGCGCGCCCCGCTTCTTCGTCTTCGCCGTCGACACGCCGCTTGCCGCCACGGTCGTCGTGCTGGCGACGGCCGGCTTCGCCTCGGGATTTCTCAACCCGCTCATCTCGGCGGTGATGTTCGAGCGCATCCCGCCCGCGCTGGTCGGCCGCGTGACGGCGCTGATGAACGCCGTGTGCTGGACGCTGATGCCGCTCGGCGGCCTCGCCGGTGGTGCGCTCATCGCCGCCTTCGGCCTGCCCGCGGCCTTCGCCATCGCCGGCTGCGGCTATCTCGCGGCGACGATGCTCCCGCTCGCCGTTCCCGGCTTCCGCGGCTTCGCCATGCGGCGAGAAGGCCTGACGGCGACCTAGAGCTGCGCTCTAGTCGTCGTCATTGGCCGGGGCGCTGCTCATCCCCAGCGCCGCCATGTAGAGCTCGAGCAGGGCCTCCTGCTCCAGGCGCTCGGCGTGGTCCTGCTTGCGGATCCTGACGATCTGGCGCAGCACCTTCGTGTCGAAGCCATTGCCCTTGGCCTCGGCATAGATCTCCTTGATGTCGTCGGCGATGGCCTGCTTCTCCTCCTCCATGCGCTCGATGCGCTCGATGAAGGCGCGGAGCTGGTCCTGTGCGACGCTGTCGGTGGAAACTGTGGGCTGTCTGGCCATCTTGAATACCTCGCTGGGTTTGCCTTGAACCCTCTCGCCGCGCCCGGTTCAAGCCCCCGGGGCGGCAATCCACACTCCTTCCCCCATTTCCGCCAAAACCGCGCATTAGCGGTTGACTTGGCGCATCTCCCCGCGTTCAAAAGGGCAACTCCCATGACACTCGGCATCGTTTTGCACCCGATCCGCTTCGCCTTGCTGCTCGCCGGCCCGGCCCTTGCCGTACTTGCCGGTTCGGCCACGCCGGCCCGGGCCGACCTGCGGGTCTGCAACCAGAGCTCGAACCAGGTCTCGATCGCGCTCGGCTATCGCGCCGACAAGGGCTGGCAGTCCGAGGGCTGGTGGGTGGCGCCCGCCAATGGCTGCGCGGTGGTCTACCAGGGCGACCTGCATTCGCGCTTCTTCTACCTCTATGTCGCCGACGACATCGGCGGCGGCGCCTGGGACGGCGACCGCTTCATGTGCACCCGCGACGAGAGCTTCACCATCTTCGGCGTCGAGGATTGCCTGGCGCGCGGCTATGAACGCACGGGCTTTTTCGAGGTCGACACGCAGAACCGGACCGACTGGACCTTGCAATTGCGCGACCCGGTCAATAACGACACAACCGGGCCCGACACCGGCGACGAGCCGCCGCTCGACGACGCGCCGGCCCTGGACTGACGACAAGGACTGGCCTTGGGGGCACCATGAGACGACTGCGCCGCGTGAAGATTCTTGCCACCCTCGGTCCGGCCTCGGACAGCGAGAAGGTCATCGAGTCCCTGGCGCGCGCCGGCGCCGACGTGTTTCGCATCAATATGAGCCATGCGAGCCACGACGTGCTGCGCGAGACGGTCGCGCGCATCCGCGCCGTCGAGAAGCGGCTGGCCCACCCGCTCGGCATCCTCGTCGACCTGCAAGGCCCCAAGCTGCGCGTCGGCCGCTTTGCCGAAGGCGCCGTCGAACTCGCCGCCGGCGACAAGTTCACCCTCGACAGCTCCGATAAGCCCGGCAGCGCCGCGCGCGTCTTCCTGCCCCATCCCGAGATCATCGAAAGCGTGTCCGTGGGCGACCGCCTGCTGCTCGACGATGGCAAGCTCCAGCTCAAGGCCACGCGCGTCGGCGGCGGCGCCGTCGAGACCGAGATCATCTATGGCGGCCGGCTCTCCGATCGGAAGGGCGTCAGCCTGCCCGATACGCTGCTGCCCGTCGGCTCGCTGACCGACAAGGACCACGAGGATCTGCTGCAGGGCCTCGAGGCCGAGGCCGACTGGATCGCCCTCAGCTTCGTGCAGCGCCCCGAGGACATCATCGACGTGCGCAAGATCGTCCAGGGTCGCGCCGGCGTCATGGCCAAGATCGAAAAGCCCCAGGCCGTCGAGCGGCTCGAGGAGATCATCAAGCTGTGCGACGCCTTCATGATCGCGCGCGGCGATCTCGGCGTCGAAATGCCCATCGAGCAGGTGCCGGGGCTGCAAAAGCGCATGATCCGCATCGCCCGCCGCTTCGGCAAGCCGGTGGTCGTCGCCACCCAGATGCTCGAGAGCATGATCGCCTCGCCCGTGCCCACCCGCGCCGAGGTCTCCGACGTCTCCATCGCCGTGTTCGAGGGGGCCGACGCCATCATGCTCAGCGCCGAGAGCGCCTCCGGCCAGTACCCCGTCGAGGCCGTGGCGATGATGAACAAGGTGGCCATGGCGGTCGAGAGCGACGTCAACTATCGCGGCATCATCCGCGCCCAGGCGGCCGAGCCCGAAGCCACCGCCGCCGACGCCATCTCCGCCGCCACCCGGCAGGTCGCCGAAACGCTCGATCTCGCGGCCATCGTCACCTATACGAGCTCGGGCTCCACCGCCATCCGCGCCGCCCGCGAGCGCCCCAGCAAGCCCATCCTCGCGCTCAGCCCCAACCATCGCACGGCGCGCCGGCTGTCGATCGTGTGGGGCGTGCACTGCGTCTATTCCGAGGACGCGGTGGACCTCGACGACATGGTCGATCGCGCCTGCATCATCGCCTACAAGGAGGGCCTCGCCCGCCCCGGCGACAGGATCGCCATCACCGCCGGCATCCCGCTCGGCACCCCGGGCGCGACGAACATGCTGCGCATCGCCTTCGTCCGCCAGGACGGCGCCGGCTCCTCCTGATCCCGCCGGACGCGCGTCTCAGCCCTTGACGCCGCCGATCGTCAGCCCCTCGGCGAGGAAGCGCTGCGCGTAGATGTAGAGGCAGGCCACCGGCACCGCCGTCAGCAGCGACGCCGCCATCAGCCGGCCCCAGGGCAGGATGTCCCCCACGACGAGCGATTGCAGGCCGATGGGCAGCGTGCGCAGCGACTCGCTGGTGATGAACACGAAGGCGAACAGGAACTCGTTCCACGCGTTGGTGAAGGCGAACAGCGTGACGCTCAGCAGCGCCGGCGCCGCCAGCGGCAGCGTTATGCGCAGGAAGATGTAGAACCGGTTCGCCCCGTCGATCATGGCGGCCTCCTCCAGCTCGACCGGGATCGAGCGGAAATAGCCCAGCATCACCCAGGTCGCGAAGGGCAGCAGGAAGGTCGGGTAGGTGATGATCAGCGCGCCATAGGTGTTGATCAGCCCCAGCGTCGTCAGCGTCTGATAGAGCGGGATGAACAGCAGCGCGCCCGGCAGCAGGTAGGTCACGAGCAGCAGCGTGGTCAGCAGCCCCGCGCCGGTGAAACGCAGCCGCGACAGCGCGTAGGCCGCCAGCGAAGCCAGCGCCACCGAGATCACCGTGCTGACGCTCGCCACGATCACCGAGTTCATCAGCCAGGTGAGGAACCCCGTGCCCTGAATCAGCGACTGATACTGCTCCAGCGTCGCCGGCTCGGGCCAGAAGATCGAGCGGCGCTCCGAGATCTGCGGCGTGGACTTGAGCGAGGTGATGACGATCCAGAAGAACGGGAAGATCACGAAGACCATGAAGGGGAACAGCACGAGCAGCCGTGCCCACACCCCGGTCCGTTCCCGCGCGCCGGGCGCGAGGATCGGCTCGCTCGCCGGCCGGCCGCTGAGCACGCGCAGGCGGCGGATGACCCAGTCGATGCCGCCATAGACGACCTGCACCGGCCAGAAGATGACGTCGACGATGGCGCTGACCACGCGGCCGCCGGCCTTGAGGATGCGATCGCCGATTCCGGTCGTTTCGTTGCTCGTGCCGTCGCGGCGATCGTCCTGGCGCATGAAATGGGCCAGCATCCAGATGAGCAGGCCCATCAGCGGCGCCACGCTGAAGGCGATGGCGATGCCGGGCCCGTATTGCAGCGACCCGATCGCCTTCTCGTAGGCAAGGATCGAATAGAGCTTTGTTGCCCCGCTCGGCCCGCCGCCCGTCATCAGGAAGGGCAGCGCGAACTGGTTGAACGTCGAGATGAACGACAGCAGCAGCGTCACCACGATGACGTAGCGCAGCCCCGGCAGCGTGACGTGCCGGAAGCGCTGGACCACCGTGGCGCCGTCCACCTTGGCCGCCTCGAGCTGGTCCTTGTCGATGGCCTTGAGCCCGGCCAGCAGCAGCAGCACGAAGAACGGAATGCCCTTCCACACATTGACCGAGATGATGCTGCCCATGGCCATGTGCGGGTCGGAGAGCCAGCCCAGCGGGCGATCGATGACGCCCAGCCCCTGCAGGATCGGGTTGAGGCCGCCGAACAGCGGGTCGTAGATGCTCTTCCAGGCGAGCGCCGTCACGATTTCCGGCACGATCCAGGGCAGCAGCATGATGCCGCTCAGCACGGCGCGATAGGGCAGCCGGCTGTTGAGGATCAGCGCCACCGTCATGCCGATGATGAATTTCAGCAGCAGCGACCAGAAGGTGAAGACTATGGTGTTCTGCAGCGACAGCACGTAGTCGCTGTTGGACGCCAGCCGCTCGTAGTTGCGGAAGCCGACGTCGAATGTCTCGCCGGTGGTGAAGTTGAACGCCGTCGTACTCGTGATGATGGCGCTGATGAAGGGCCAGAAGATGAGCCCGCCCATCACGAGCACCATCGGCAGGACGAACAGGTATCCGACCTTCCAGTCGCGGCCGAACCACGCGCGGGCCCAGGCCGCAGGCGTCAAGGGGCGTGCGGCGAAAGTGCCGTCCGGCGTGGCGTGATCAACCATTGTGGCGCTCCCCGGGGCCCGAGGCCCGTCGCTTCGTCCAGGGCGAAAATGCCGTCATGGTGCGCCCGCGGGCGCAGATCGCATGTTCGCCGCCAGCGGATCGGGGCGGCCCGCAGGCCGCCCCGCCCATGCAGGCCCTAAGGCTGCATGATCCCGCCTTCTTCGAACAGCTGCACGATCTTGTTGTGCGCGTCGGCCACGGCTTCGGCCGGGGTCATGCGCTTGGCGATCGCGTTGCCGACCGACTGCTCCACGATGCCCTGCGCCCGGATGGCGCCGAACTGCGGCGCCGGCTGCGACGGCCAGGTCTCGCCGAGGAACGGATCGGTGACGCTGACCTGCTCCTTGATGATCGCGAAGTTCGGATCGGCCGCCAGCAGCTCGTCGGTCCACAGGTTCTCGTAGGCCGGCATGAACAGCCCGCCGGCCACGGCCGACATCTTCGTGAAGTTCGCCGGGTCGAGCATCTCGAGCGCCAGCTTCTTGGCCAGCTCGACATTCGGCGCATTCTTGAAGATCGTCAGCCAGCCGCCCACGAAGCCGCCGTCGCGGCTGTCGCCGTTATTGGCCGTCGGTGCCCGCAGCAGCGCAGTCGCCGGATAGACCGGTAGGTTGTCGCGCTTGCTGGCCGCGTACACGCTGAACGCATTCAGCGTGTAGCCGATGCTGCCGGCGAGCCACGCCTCGTTGTTGCCGAGGTCGTTCCAGCTCTCGACGCCTGGCGGCAGCATGGCGGCATATTTGCCGTCGCGGTCGTAGGTTTCGGCGAGCCACTCATAGGCAGCCACCGTTTCCGGCGAGTTGAACTGCACGATCTGGCCGGTCTCGTCGGCGAAGTGGCCGCCGAACGCCTGGATCACCGCGGTCAGGAAGCCGAACCCGTCGCCCGACTGGTTCGGCGTCAGGCCCCAGCCGTAGAAGCCGTTGTCGGGATCGGAGATGGCCAGCGCGGCCTCGCGGCGCTCGGAGAGCGTCTTGAGCGTCGCCGGGTCGATCCCCTTCTCCTTCAGCTTGTCGCCACGGAACAGGAATGCCGTGCTGCTGCCGAGGAACGGGATCGACTTCCAGCGGCCGTCGAAGCGGCCGTTGATCTCGGCATTGATGCCCGGCATGATGCTGCCATAGCGCGAGATCGCCTCCTCGACGACGTCGGTGACGTCCTCGACAAGGTCGAGCGCATGCATCTGCGAAATCGACACGTTGCTGGTGTAGGCAAAGTCCGGCGGGTTGCCGGCGCGCACCGCGGCCGACATCTTGCCGAGGAAGTCGCCGAACGATTCCGCGTTGGTGGTCGAGATGTCGAGCTCGACATTGTTGTCCTGCGCGAACGCCGAAACGGTGTCGCGGAAGATCGTCTGTGCGGCTTCGAAATATTCCTGCCGGTGAATGACCGTCAGCTTGCCGCTGGCGCCTTCCGGCAGGTCCATCTCCGGCTCGTCCTGCCCGAATGCCGGCAGGCCGCCGACCATAAGGCCCGCACCGGTGAGCGCCGTCGTGCGCAACAGGTCGCGGCGGCTGATCTTCTTGAAGCTCATGGCTACTATCCCCTCCCAGGTTTAATAGAGCTCATTATGAGTCATCGGGCCTGTGTCGGCCTTGCAATGCAATGCGTGCTGTTCGTCCTCCCGACGCACCCCTCGTGACCCGGTTTCAGGGATCCCCTCGATCCCCATGGGCGAGTCGGTAGCACGCAATGAAAGCGCTATCAACCCTGCCGAAACCAAGAACTCCGTTCCATACGACGACCGGAAATGCCGTCGTGCAGGGTGAGGATAAGGCGTCTCCGACCCCCTTCTCAAGCGTCATCGTTAAGCCGTTGCGACGACACGAGAGTTTCGCAAACTTGAACTGCTCGGCGCCGCCGCGCCGCCGGCAGGTCCCAATGATGAAAATCCTATTCGTATCCGGAAATGCCGCGCGTGGCCGGCTTGCCCCTGCCGGTCGGCAGGGCTAAGCCCGAAGCAATCGAACAATCGGATGCGCTCATGACCCTCTCGCCCGCCCAGCTCGACGCTGCCCTCGCCTATGCCGACGCCCATGTGGACGCCAGCCTGGAGCGGCTGCGCGACTTGATCGCCATAAGGTCCGTCTCGACCGACCCCGCCTATGCCGAAGAGTGCCGCCGCGCGGCCGACTGGCTCGTCACCGACCTCGCGTCCGAGGGGTTCTCGGCGTCCGCCCGGCCGACGCCCGGCCATCCGGTGGTCGTGGCGCGGGCACCGCAGGTGGCTGGCCCCACGGTGCTGTTCTACGCCCATTACGACGTGCAGCCGGTCGACCCCATTGCCCTGTGGAACACGGATCCATTCACGCTGACGCCGGTACGCCAGCCCGACGGCGAGACGCATCTCGTCGCCCGCGGCGCCTCCGACGACAAGGGCCAGCTGCTGACGTTCGTCGAGGCCTGTCGCGCGCTGCGGGCCACCACCGGCGCCCTGCCGCTCAACATAACCCTCTGCCTCGAGGGCGAGGAGGAGTCGGGCTCGACGAACCTCGCCGGCTTCCTCGCCGCGGCGAAGGCCGAACTGGCCGCCGACATCGCCCTCGTCTGCGACACCGACATGCAGGACCCCGCGACCCCCTCCATCACCACCATGCTGCGCGGCCTCGTCGGCGAGGAGATCGAGATCACCGCCGCCGACATGGACCTGCATTCGGGCATGTTCGGCAATGCCGCCCGCAATCCCAACCAGGTGCTGGCCGAGATCATCGCCAGCCTGCGCAACCCGGATGGCTCCGTTGCCATCGCCGGCTTCTACGACGACGTGGCGGAACTGGATGCCGTGACGCGCGACAGCTGGTCGAAGCTCGGCTTCGACGGCGACGCCTATCTGCGCGAGGTCGGGCTGTCGGTGCCGGCCGGCGAGGCGGAGCGCTCGGTGCTGGAGCAGATCACCTCGCGGCCCACCTGCGAGATCAACGGCATGATCGGCGGCTATACGGGCGAGGGCTTCAAGACGGTGATCCCCGCCAAGGCGAGCGCCAAGATTTCGTTCCGCCTCGTGGCCGACATGGACCCCGAAAAGGTACGGGCCGCCTTCCGCGCCCATGTCCGGGCGCGCCTGCCCGCCGATTGCGACGTGCGCTTCACCGCGCATGGCGGCAGCCGCGCCATTTCCGTGCCGACCGACGGCATCCACCTGCAGCGGGCACGCGACGCCCTCACCGCCGAATGGGGCAAGGAGGCGGTTCTGCAGGGCTCGGGCGGCTCCATCCCGGTGGCGGGCGATTTCAAGCGTATCCTCGGGCTCGACACCCTGCTCATCGGCTATGCCCTCAGCGACGACCGCATCCACTCGCCCAACGAGAAGTACAATCTGACGAGCTTCCGCAAGGGCATCCGCTCCTGGATCCGGATCCTCGCCGCACTGGCCGGCTGAAAAGCGGAAGGCCCGCCTTGCGGGCGGGCCTTCCGGATGACGCGAGTGCCGCAGCGCTCAGCCCTGGCGGGCCTTGAAGCGCTTGTCGACCTTGTTGATGATGTAGACGCGCCCGCGCCGGCGAACCAGCTTGTTGGCGCGATGGCGGCCCATCAGGGCCTTGAGGGAATTGCTGATTTTCATCGTCACGCCTCTGGGCAGAACAAAAAAGAGGCGCCGGGCGCCTTTGGTTGGCCGGACGAATAGAGGCAAAAGGGCGGCCTGTCAACGCGTCCGAAGGCCCGCGCCGGCATCGGGCCGTCAGGCGGCGGGGGCCGCCTCCATGCCCGCCATCTCGTCGATTTCCCGCCAGCGGTGGCAGGCGACGAGCCGCCCCTCCGACACGGTCTCGAGCGGCGGGCGCTTCTGGGCGCACAGATCGATGGCGTAGCGGCAGCGCGTGCGGAAGGTGCAGCCCGAAGGCGGGTTGATCGGCGACGGAATCTCGCCCGTCAGCGCGTCGATGCTGCGCTGGCGCGCCCGTTTGGGGTCGGGAATGGGCACCGCCGTCAGCAGCGCCTTGGTATAGGGGTGCTTGGCGTCTTGGTAGAGCTCGTCGCCGCTCGACAGCTCCACCATGCGGCCGAGATAGAGTACGAGAATGCGGTCGGAGACGTGCCGCACCACGCTCAGATTGTGCGAGATGAAGATCAGCGTCAGCCCGAACTGGTCCTTGAGCTCGCTCAGCAGGTTGAGGATCTGCGCCTGGATCGACACATCGAGCGCCGACACCGGCTCGTCGCAGACGATGAGCTTGGGCTCGGTGATCAGCGCGCGTGCGATGCCGATGCGCTGCGCCTGCCCGCCGGAGAATTCGTGCGGATAGCGGTTGATCATCTCGGGTTGCAGCCCGACCGCTTCCATCATCTCCATCACCCGCTCGCGCCGCTGCGCCGCGTTGAGCTCGGGCATCAGCGCCTTGAGCGGGTCGGCGACGATCTCGCCCACCGTCATGCGCGGATTGAGCGAGGCCTGCGGGTCCTGGAAGATGATCTGCAGTTCCTTGCGGCGCTTGCGCATCTGGCGCGCCGGAAGCGCGGCGATGTCGGTGCCGAGCCACAGCACGCGGCCCTCGTCGGGCTTGAGCAGTTGCAGGATGCAGCGCCCGAGCGTCGACTTCCCGCAGCCGCTTTCGCCCACGATGCCCAGCGTCTCGCCGCGGTCGATCGAAAACGAGATGTCCTGCAGCGCCTTGAGCTGCAGCGGCTTCGAGAACATGCCCGAGCTGATCGAGAAGGTCTTGCTCAGATTGTCGACGCGGAGCAGCTCGCCCTGGTGCATGGTGGTCATGCGGCGTCCTCCTCATAGACGAGCTTGCCCTCGTAGTGGCAGGCCTTGGCCCGTCCCGGCTCGAATTCGCGCAGGGCCGGCACCTCGGCGAAGCAGCGCTCGAAGCGGAAGGCGCAGCGCGGATGGAAGCTGCATCCGCGCGGCAGCCGCTCGAGGTCCGGCGGCGAGCCGGTAATGGGGTTGAGCCGGCGCGCCCGCTCCTCGACATTCGGCGTCGAGGTCAGGAGGCCCAGCGTGTAGGGATGGCGCGGGTCGTAGAACAGCTCGTCCACCGTCCCCTTCTCGACGGCGCGGCCGGCATACATCACCATCATCCTGTCGGCGAGGCCGGCGACGACGCCCAGATCGTGCGTGATCATGATGAGCGCGGTGCCGAACTCGGCCGTCAGCGACTTGAACAGTTCCAGCATCTGCGCCTGCACCGTCACGTCGAGCGCGGTGGTCGGCTCGTCGGCGATGAGCAGCTTCGGCCGGCACAGCAGCGCCATGGCAATCATTATGCGCTGGCGCATGCCGCCCGAGCACTCGTGCGGATAGCGCCGCGCGATATTGGCGGCGTCGGGCAGCTTCACCGCGTCGAGCATGCGAATCGCCTCGGCCTCCGCCTCGCGACGGCTGGTGCCCTTGTGCTGCACCAGCACCTCGACGAGTTGGTCGATGATCCGGATATACGGGTTGAGCGAGGTCATGGGGTCCTGGAAGATCATGGCGATCTTCTCGGAGCGCACCTTGTTGAGCTCGCCCTCGCGCAGGCCCAGCAGCTCCCTGCCCTCGAACTTGACGCTGCCCGACGCATAGCCGTTGTCGGCCAGCAGCCCGATCAGCGAGAACGCCGTCTGCGTCTTGCCCGAGCCGCTCTCGCCGACGATGGCGAGCGTTTCGGCCTCTTCCAGCGAGAAGCTGACCTTGTCCACGACCTGCACGTCGCGGCCGGGCATATGGAAGCCGATCGACAGATCGGTGACGTCGAGTAGCGCCATTGGTTTCAGCGGTCCTTGGGGTCGAGCGCGTCGCGCAACCCGTCGCCCACGAAAAAGAAGGTGAACAGGATCACGACGAAGAAGGCGAGCGGGAAGGCAAGCTGCCACAGCGTGCCATATTGCATCGTCTGCGAGCCTTCGTTGATCAGCACGCCGAGCGATGTGTAGGGCTCCTGGACGCCGAGGCCCAGGAACGAGATGAAGGATTCGGTGAGGATCATCTCGGGGATCAGCAGCGTCGCATAGACGGCCACGATGCCGAGCAGGTTCGGCACGATGTGCCGGACCACGATGGTCATGGGCCTGACGCCCGTCGCCACCGCCGCCTCGACGAACTCGCGGTTCTTGAGCGTCAGCGTCTGCCCGCGCACCACGCGCGCCATGCCCAGCCACGAGATCAGCCCGATGCCCACGAACAGCATGTTGAACGAGCGGCCGAAGATGATCAGCAGCAGGATCAGGATGAACATGTAGGGGATCGAATAGAGGATATCGACGAAGCGCATCATGGCGCTGTCGAGCCTTCCGCCGAAATAGCCTGCGATGGAGCCGTAGAGCGTGCCGACGATGACGGCCACGACCGAGCCGAGCACACCCACGGTGAGCGACACCTGGATGCCCTGGATGACGCGCGCGAACAGGTCGCGCCCCACCGAGTCGGTGCCGAAATAATGGCCGTTGTCGATCGACGGATAGCCCTTCTGCGGCACGGCACCGAGCACGCTCCAGTCGACCTTCTCGATCGTCCACTGCGCAAAGAGCAGCCCGACGAAGGTGAACAGCACGATGACGACCAGCACGGCCAGGCTGACGACCGCCGCCTTGTTGCGCACGAAGCGGCGGCCGGCATCCTGCCAGAGCGAGCGGCCCTTGACCGCCGGCGGGCGCGCCGCTGCCGCAGCCGCGCTCTCCGCGGCACCCTGCTCGACGCGTGCGTCGGTGAGCGCCATCGCCTAGTACCTTATCTTGGGGTCGATCCATGCGTAGAGCACGTCGACCAGGAGGTTGCCGGCGATCGTGAGTGCCCCGAGCAGGATCGTCACGCCGAGAATAGTGGAATAATCGCGGTTGAGCGCGCTGTTCACGAAAGCTTGCCCGATGCCGCCCGTGGAGAAGTAGAGGTCGACGACCACCGAGCCGGTGATCATGCCGACGAACACCGGCCCCAGATAGGAGACGACCGGCAGCATCGCCGGCTTCATCGCGTGCTTGAAGATCACCTGCCAGCCCGGCATGCCCTTGGCGCGCGCCGTGCGGATGAAGTTCGAGTGCAGCACCTCGAGCATCGAGGAGCGCATGATGCGGGCGATGTTCGCCATATAGGTCGTGGCGAGCGCGATCACCGGCATGATGACGTAGTTCCACTGCCCGCCGTTCCAGCCGCCCCCCGGCAGCCAGCGCAGCCACAGCGTGAAGACGAGCACGAGGATCGGCGCCAGAACGAAGTTCGGCACCACCTGCGCGCCCACCGTCACGCCCACGGCGAAATAGTCGATGAAGGTGTTCTGGCGGATCGCGGCGACGATGCCCATCGTCACGCCGATGACGCAGGCGACGAGGAAGGCCCAGAAGCCGTAGGTCAGCGTGACCGGGAAGCCCTGCGCGATGATGTCGTTGACCGAACGGTCCTTGTACTTGAAGGACGGGCCGAAATCGAAATGTGCGACGATGTTCCACACATACTCGATCAGCTGCTGCCACTCGGGCTTGTCGAGCCCGTAGCGCGCATAGATGTTGTCGAGAACGTCCTTGGGCAGCGCCTTTTCGCCGGTGAACGGGCTGCCGGGCGCGATCTTCATCAGGATGAACGAGATCACGATCAGCACCAGCAGCGTCGGAATGGCGATCGCGAGGCGCTTGAGGATGAAAGGTATCATCGGAATTCCTGGGTCACGAGCCGGCCCGGATGTGGATGGAGCCCCGCGCCGGCGGCGCGGGGCTCCCCAACTCGCGTCGGTCGCTTACTGGGCGACCTTGTACAGATCCTTGGCGTACCAGGTCTGCTCGACGTTGTCGTACGGCCAGCCCTGCACATCAGAACGCTGCATGAAGACCTTGGCGTAGAAGTAGACCGGGATGATCGGCACTTCCTCGGCGGCGATCTCCTCGATCTCCTTGTACTGCACGCTCGCATCGCCGGAGCTGTTGGCTTCCTTGAGCAGGCGGTCGACATCGGCATTGTTCCAGCCGGAATCGTTCTGCTCGGACTTCGAGTCGTAGAGGCCGAGGAAGGTCGAGGGCTCGTTGTAGTCGCCGCACCAGGCGTTACGGGCGAGGCCCGGATACGCAACCTTGTGGCGCAGGTCGAGCAGCGTGGCGAACTCCATGTCGGAGAGCGTCAGCGACACGCCGAGCTTTTCCTTCCACATCTGCCCCGCCACCGTGGCGATCTGCTTGTGCGCCTCGGAGGTGTTGTAGACATACTCGAAGGTCAGCGGGTTGTCCGGGCCGTAGCCGGCCTCGGTCATCAGTTCCGTCGCCTTGGCGTCGCGCTCGGCCTGCGTCATGTCGGCAATCGGCAGGTCGGGCATGGTGAAGCCGGCCGTGTTCGGGTTGACGAACGAGTAGGCCGGCTCCTGACCGCCCTGCAGCACGTTGTTCACCAGCACGTCGCGGTCGAGTGCGAGGCTGAGGGCCTGGCGGACGCGCTTGTCCTTGAGCGGCTCGGCAGCCGAGTCGGTCATGTTGACGTTGAAGTAGTAGGTGCAGAACTGCGGCACCGAGAAGGTCTCGTCGGGCAGCTCGGCCTTCAGCGTCGGGTACTGGCCGACCGGCACGTCGGTCTGGTCGATCTCGCCGGCGCGCCAGCGGATCAGCGCCTGGTTCTCGTCGTTGATGGTGAGGAACTGCACCTCTTCGAGCACTGTATGCTCATTGTCCCAGTAGCCGGGGTTGCGCTTCAGCACGACGCGTTCGCCGGGGGTGTTCTCGACCAGCGTGTAGGCGCCGTTGCCGACGATGGTCTCGGGCCGGGTCCAGCTATCGCCGGCCGCCTCGAACACCTTCTTGGGGGTCGGGAACAGCGTGGCGTGGGCCAGCGTGCGCACGAACCACGGCGTCGTGGCGTTGAGCGTGACTTCGAGCGTCTTGTCGTCGATCGCCCTGACGCCCAGATCGGTGACGGGCTTGGTGCCGGCAACGATGTCGTCGGCGTTCACGATGTGCACGAGGCCGAGGAAATAGGAATAGGGCGAGGCGGTCTCCGGATCGACGGCGCGCTGCCAGCCGAACACGAAGTCCTCGGCCGTCACCGGGTCGCCGTTCGACCAGTTCGCGTCGCGCAGCTTGAAGGTGAAGACGGTGTTGTCGTCATTGGCCGTGTAGCTCTCGGCCGCACCGGGGACGGGGTTGCCGTCCGCGTCCGACATGTAAAGGCCCTCGAACAGGTTCGAGACGACATAGGCGGTGTCGACATCCTCGACCAGCGCCGGATCGAGTGCGTTGATGTTGTCGAGCACGCGATACTTGAATACCTGCTCGGCCGCGAGCTCAGTCCCCTCGGGCACCTGCGCCGCATACGCCGTGAGGGCGCTCGAACCAAGCAGGGCCACAGCAGCCGCTACTCCCAAAATCGTGTGGAGTTTCATTGTCGTCCCATCTCCTTTTTTTGACGTTTCCCGACAGCGCCGAGGTATTGCTCGGCAGCGCTTCTTTTGCGCCGGCGGTTTTTGACCTGCCGGTCAAGATTGACCGAACCGTATATGGCAAATGCGTCCACTGACAAGCAAAAGCGCGACGTATGCGTCAAGCAACGCAACCAGCCCTCCAACCCCCTGATTCGACTGGGATTTTGGTGGGCTGGCCGGTACGGCTTGCGGTCGCCTTGCGGCATGGGCTGCCGGCGGCGGTGGGCGTCATTGTTAGAATGCTCATATTCGGGCGCTTTTGAGGCTCAGGCGGCGCGCTCGAGGATCGCCGCCACGCCCTGCCCGCCCGCGGTGCACACGGAAATCAGCGCACGCTGCCTTTCCCCGGTGGCGAGTTGCTTGGCCGCCAGCCCCAGGATCCGGGCCCCCGTCGCGGCAAAGGGATGCCCATAGGCAAGGCTCGAGCCCATCGGGTTGAGCCGGCTGCGCTCGATGCTGCCCATCGGCGCCTCGCGCCCCAGCACCTCGCGGCAATAGTCGGCATCCTCCCACGCCTTCAGCGTGCAGAGCACCTGCGCGGCAAAGGCCTCGTGCAGTTCGTAGAGATCGAAATCCTGCAAGGTGAGTCCCGCGCGCGCGAGCATCTGCGAGACGGCGATCGTCGGCGCCATCAGCAGGCCGTCGCCATGCGCGAAATCGTTGGCCGCGACCTGCCCATAGGTCAGCCAGGCGAGGATCGGCAGGCCGCGCGCCCGCGCCCACGCCTCGCTGGCGAGCAGCACGGCGGCGGCGCCGTCGGTCAGCGGCGTCGAATTGGCGGCGGTCAGCGTTCCTTCGCCCGAGGTCCTGTCGAAGGCCGGCTTCATCGTCGCCATCTTCTCGAGGCTCGTGTCGGGGCGCACATTATTATCCTTGAGCACGCCGGCGAAGGGTACGACGAGGTCGTCGTGAAACCCCGCCCCATACGCCCGGGTGGCATTGAGATGGCTCGCCAGCGCCAGTTCGTCCTGCGCCTCGCGCGAAATACCCCATTGCCGCGCCATCAATTCGCAATGCTCGCCCATCGAGAGCCCTGTGCGCGGCTCCTCGGTCGAGGGCGCCACCGGCGTCAGCTCGCCGAACGTGAAGCCCTTGAGCGCCTTGAGCTTGTCGCCGGGCGAGCGCGCCCGGTTGAGCGCCACGAGCCGGTGCTGGAATTTGCTGCCGAAGACGATGGGGCTGTCCGATACGGTATCGCTGCCGCACGCGATGCCGCTCTCGATCTCGCCCGTCGCGATCTTGGCGCCGAGGTTCAGCGCCGCCTGAAGCGATGTTCCACACGCGATCTGGATGCTGGTGCCCGGCGTGCGCGGCGACAGCCCGGCGTCGAGCGCCGCCTCCCGCGCCAGGTTGAAATCGCGGCTATGCGAGATCACGGCGCCGCCCATCACCTCGCCGACGGCCTCGCCCCTCAGCCCGAACTTGTCGGCCAGCGCGCCAAGCGTCGCGGCCAGCATCGACAGGTTCGATTCCTCGGCATAGCCCGTATAGGCCCGCGTGAACGGAATGCGCGTCGAGCCGACGATGGCGATCCTGCGAAGCTCCGCCATCTCAGGCCCGTCCTTCCTTGCGTGCGTTCATGGGGCCGCCGAGGAACGGGGCGAAGCCCGTCCCCAGGATCACCCCGATATCGGCGAGATCGGCGCTGGCGACGATGCCTTCGGCCACGGCCACCTCGGTGGTATCCACCAGCGGCTTGACGAGTTCGCGGCCGAGCCCGGCGAGGTCGCGATGCGCCGGCACCGGGCCTTTCTGGGCCTTGCCGTTCACCCATTTGTAGAAACCCTCGCCGCTCTTGCGGCCGAGCTTCTTGTCCGCCACCAGCCGCGCGAAGCGCGAATTTTCCGGCATGGCGTGGCCGAGTTCGCTGGCCACCGACTGGCCGACATCGAGCCCCACGGTGTCCATGAGCTCGATCGGCCCCATCGGCATGCCGAAGGCCACGGCCGCGGCGTCGATGAGTTCCTTGCTCTCGCCACGTTCGACCCGCTCCACCGCACCCAGCATGTAGGGCATGAGCACGCGGTTGACGAGAAAGCCCGGTGCCGACTTCACCAGCACCGGACTCTTGCCGATGGCGAGCGCGAAGCTCGCGCCTTTGGCGACATCGCTGTCGGAGTTGAAGCTCGAGCGGATGACCTCCACTAGCGGCAGCTGCGCCACCGGGTTGAAGAAGTGCAGCCCGATGAGCCGCGCCGGACTCTCCAGCCCCTCGGCGATCCGCTCGAGCGCGATGGATGACGTGTTGGTGGCCAGGATCGCGTCCGGGCGCGCCTTCGCTTCGGCGTCCGCGAAGATCGTCCGCTTGATCTCGAGATTTTCGACCACCGCCTCGATGATCACATCGGCCCGCGCCATCCCCTTGCCCGTCGGATCGGCTTCGAGCCGCGCCACGGCCGAGGCGACCGCCGTGCGGCCCTTGAGCCGCTTCCTGAACAGCGCCTTGGCGCGCTCCAGCGCCGGCGTGATGCGCGCCATGTCGAGATCCTGCAGCGTCACGCCCATGCCGCGCAGGGCGCACCAGGCGGCGATGTCGCCGCCCATGACGCCGGCGCCGACGACATGCACGCGCCGGAAGACCGGTTTGTCCTTGCCGCGCAGCCCCAGCTTCTTGAGCGACTCGGACAGGAAGAACACGCGCCGCAGGTTCCGCGCCGTGTCGGTGGCCATCAGCGGCACGAAGCCGGCCGCCTCGCCCTCGATCATGGCCCGCCAGTTGTCGCCATGCTTGTCGAACAGCTCGATCAGCGCAAAGGGCGCCGGATAATGCTCCGGGCGCGCCTTCTTGCGCGCTTCGGTCCGCATCGCCGTAACGACCCGCTGGCGGATCGGTCCCCAGGCCATGATGCGCTGCACCATCGGCGCCGGCGTGGATTTGCGCTTCTGCAGCACGGCCTTGCGCGCCGCCCAGTGCAGCATGTCGCGGTGGCGCACCAGCTGGTCCACGAGCCCCATGGCGCGGGCCGCCCGCGCCCGGATCATGCGGCCGGTGAGCATCGCCTGCATCGCCGCCACGGGACCGGCCTGCCGGATCGAGCGCCCGGTCCCGCCGAAGCCCGGGAAAATCCCGAGATTGACCTCGGGGAAGCCCACCCGCGTCTTCTCGTCGTCGACCGCGATGCGGTAGTGGCAGGCGAGCGCCAGCTCCAGCCCGCCGCCGAGGGCGAAGCCGTGGATCGCGGCGATCACCGGCACCTTCATGGTCTCGAGCCGGTCCATCACGGCGTGGGCGCGCTTCAGCGCCTCGGGGAGGATCGCCGGGTCCGACATCTGGTCGAACTCCGTCACGTCGGCGCCCGCGATGAAGCCGCTGTCCTTGCCCGACTGGATGACGAGGCCGATCACCTCGCCGGCCGCGACGAGGTCCTCGATGCGCACCAGCGCCGCCTCGAACTCGCCGATGGCCTGCCGGCTCAGCGTGTTCACCGGCGCATCGGGCGTATCGATCGTCAGCCAGGCGATGCGCTCGAAATCCACCTCGAAGTGCCAGTTGGTCAGTGCCGGCATCTGGGGCTGGGCCATGGGCGTCCTCTTACTCCGCGGCGCGGCCGCTGTCCTCGCGGCGCGACAATTGCTTGGCCGCAAGCTCGTCAAAATCGAAATCGTCGACGCGGATGACCCTGTCGGTCACCTGGTCGGCGAGCCTGAGCGTCGCCGCCTCGGCCTCGGTCAGCACCCCGGCCTCGACGGCGTCGGTGATGGCGTCGCGGTCGAGCCGGCGCTCGATGATGCCCTTCTTGATGGCCCGCACGAACTTGCTCTCCACCTCCTCGGCCGTCGTCACCTTGATGAGGCCGTCTTCCAGAACGCCCGTGGGGTCCTTCGGGTCCATCGTCACATAGGTGCCCTGGGTCAGCCGGTCGCGGAAGGCGCCGGGCCTGAGCACGGCGCGCGCGAAACGGTAGGTCTCGCGGTCCGAGGCCGGCCGGCCATGCCGGCCCAGCGGAAACACGAGAAACCGCATCAACCAGCGCAGCACCGGGTTCGGGAAGTTCGCGAACACCGCCGCAAAGCTCTGTTCGATCGCGAAGATATGGTCTTTTGCGATGGCATCGACGAGCGCCCTGTCCTCGTCCAGCCGCCCGTCGTCCTCGTAGCGCTTGAGCACCGCCGAGAGCAGGTAGAGGTCCGACAGGATGTCGGCCATGCGCCCCGACAGGCGCTGCTTGCGCTTGAGGTCGCCGCCCAGCAGCACCACGGTCCAGTCGCCCACCAGCGCGAAACTCTGCGAATAGCGGGCCAGCTGGCGGTACCAGCGCGCCATCTCGTGGGTCACCGGCGTCGAAGCGAAGCGCCCGAAGGTCAGCGCATGCAGGAAGCTGCCCGTCATGTTGCGCAGCATGAAGCTCAGATGCCCGCCGAACGCCCTGTCGAACGCCGCGATGCCGGCCCGGCGGTTCGTATCCTGCGCCGCCGCGATCTCCGCATAGAGATAGGGGTGCGCCCGCAGCGCCCCCTGCGCGAAGGTGATGAGCGTGCGCGTCAGGATGTTGGCGCCCTCGACGGTGATCGCCACCGGCGTGTTCATGTAGCCCGAGAACAGGTAGTTGGACGGCCCGTCCTGCAGCGCCCGCCCGCCATGGATGTCGAGCGCGTCGTTGACGCGGTCGCGCATCGCCTCGGTCGTGCGGTATTTGAGCAGCGCCGAAATCACCGCCGGCTTCTGGCCCTCGTCGACCATGGAGGCGGTGAGCCCGCGGGCCGCCTCGAACGTGTAGGCCGAGCGCACCAGCCGGCTCAGCGGCTCGGCCACCCCCTCCATGATGCCCACGGCGATGCCGAACTGCCGGCGGATGCGGGCATAGGCCGAGGTGACCCGCAGCGCATGCTTGATCGACACGGTGCCGATGGCCGGCAGCGAGATGGCGCGCCCGGTGGCCAGGCACTCCATCAGCATGCGCCAGCCCTGCCCGGCATAGTCCGTGCCGCCGATGAGGAAATCCATCGGGATGAAGACGTTGCGGCCCCGCACCGGCCCGTTCATGAACGCCGCACGGGCCGGATAATGCCGCCGCCCGATCTCGACGCCCGGGAAGTCGGCGGGCACGAGCGCCAGCGTGATGCCGATATTCTCGGTCTCGCCGAGCAGGTGCTCGGGATCGTGCAGATGGAAGGCGAGGCCCACTAGTGTCGCCACCGGCGCCAGCGTGATGTAGCGCTTGTCCCAGCTTACCCGCACGCCGAGGGTCTTCCGGCCCTCATACATGTCGTAAGCGACGACGCCGACGTCGCGCATGCCGGCCGCGTCCGAGCCCGCATGCGGGCCGGTGAGCGCGAAGCACGGCACCTCGAGCCCCTTGGCGAGGCGCCCCAGATATTTCGCCTTCTGCTCCGGCGTGCCGTATTTCTCGAGCAGTTCGCCCGGCCCCAGCGAGTTGGGCACCATCACCGTGATGCCGGCCGCGACCGAGCGGCTCGCGACCTTGCTCACCACCTGGCTCTGCGCCTGCGCGGAAAAGCCCAGCCCGCCATGTTCCTTGGAGATGAGCATGCCGAGGAACCCCTGCGCCTTGAGATAGGCCCAGACCTCCGGCGAAAGATCGGCGCGGTTGTGCCGCACGTCCCAGTCGTCGATCATCGCGCAGACGGTGTTGACCGGCCCGTCGAGGAAGGCCTGCTCCTCGGCGGTCAGCGTCGGCTTGCGGATGGCGAGCAGCTTGTCCCAGCGCGGCTTGCCCGAGAACAGCTCGGCGTCCCAGCCGACGGTGCCGGCGTCCAGCGCCTCCTGCTCGGTCCGCGACACGCGCGGCAGGATGGCCTTGACGAGCCCGTAGGCCGGCGCGGCGACGAGCGCGCGGCGCAGCGGGCCGATGCAGGCGAGCCCGAGCAGGATGGCCGGCAGCAGCGCCAGCACCCAGCCCGTCATGTCGGTGTAGATGCCGAAAGTGGCGCCGTCCCAGCCCAGACGGGCGAGGCTGCCGAGCACGGCGGCGCCGATGGCCCATTGCCACAGCGGCGCCCGCCGCATCGCGAGAACCATGAATCCCGCAACCCCGATAAGGACCAAGGCAAGCGTCAGCACGTTCCCTCCTTCGCCCGGAGCGGGCCGGGTCGGGCCATTTAACCCCGACCCCTCATTGTTTCCAACACCATAGGGCCGCATTGACGTTAACGTCAACAGAGAGCCGCAAAGGGTAATGTCCGCCGCGGGTGCGCGCAGCCGCTGCGTAGGCTCTTTGACGCTTACGGAAACCCATGCTCTAGTTCGCCGAGAGGGTCAGGCGAGCGGAACAGCACAGCACGCCCCGGAGGAGGAGAGACGATGAACGCCGATACCGCCCGTGTGGATCACCCCCGCCCCTGGATCGCCAACTATCCCGAAGGCATCGACTGGGACGTGCAGCCGAACCTGACGCCGGTCCATGAGCAGGTGCTCGCCGCCTGCGCGCGCATTCCCCACGAGGTGGCGCTCGATTTCCTCGGCAGCAAGACCACCTTCGGCGAGCTGGCCCAGGCCATCACCGCCTTCGCCGGCGCGCTCCAGCTGCACTACGGCGTCGGCAAGGGCACGCGCGTCGCGCTGCTGCTGCCCAACACGCCCTTCTACGCCGTCGCCTATTACGGCGTGCTGCTGGCCGGCGGCACCGTGGTCAACTGCAACCCGCTCTATACGGTGCATGAGCTGTCGCACATCACCTCGAATGCCGGGGCCGACCTGGTGGTGACGCT
>PJTQ01000448.1_pt1 | contig 23380 bp, 20 predicted proteins | sample 1512231 | NCBI WGS metagenome assembly PJTQ01 (sample SAMN08177688, study PRJNA422409) | Soil metagenome, whole genome shotgun sequencing project. | isolation source: Soil (3) enriched on wood chips | place: USA: Madison | collected 2015-01-15 | reverse complement strand
CTGCGTGCTGGCCATGGCCGAGCGCGGCGGCCTGCTCAACGCCCCCGACGTCTACATGCACAAGGTCGCCATCGGCGCCGGCTATCCCGAGGGTACGGTCGATCTCGACATGAGCCCGCGCCAGAACATCGAGTCACTGGCCCGCGCCAAGGGCGTGCCCGTCAACGAGGTGACCGCCGTGATGCTCGACCGGCCGCGCCACGCCGCGCTGCTCGAGGAGCTGCGCTCGACCGGCTGCGCCATCAAGCTGCTGAGCGACGGCGACATCGCCGGCATCATCCACGCGGTGAATACCGAGGAAACCGGCATCGACATCTATATGGGCTCGGGCGGCGCCCCCGAGGGCGTGCTCGCCGCCGCCGCCTTGCGCTGCATCGGCGGCCAGATGCAGGGCCGGCTGCTGCTCGACAACGAGGAAAAGCGCGAGCGGGCCCGCCGCATGGGCATCACCGATCCCAACCGCAAATACAGGACCGACGAGCTGGCCTCGGGCGACGTCCTCTTCGCCGCCACCGGCGTCACCGACGGCTTCCTGCTCGACGGCGTGCGCTTCCGCAAGAACGACGTGCGCACCTCCACGGTCGTCATGCGCTCCTGGAGCCGCACCGTCCGCTGGATCGCCGCCGAGCATCACCGCTAGGGTCCGGACCCGTCCGGGCCGCGAGCGGACTGGCCCTGGCGCCGCCCGCACGCCTATATGGCGGGAACCGATCCCGCCATTGGCGCCTCCGGGCGCCGCCGAGTCCGAGTCCATGCCCGACCCCTTCCTCAACGTCACCGCCTCGCTGTCGGGCCGCACATGGGTGGACCGGCTGGACGACGCCCAGTTGCGCACGGCCCAGGCCATCGCGCAGCGCGGCATCGCCAGCGAGATCGTGGCCCGCATCATCGCCGCGCGCGACGTGACGCTCGAGGCGGCCGAGGACTATCTCAACCCCACCATCCGCGGGCTGATGCCCGACCCCTCGAGCCTTGCCGACATGGACAGGCTGGCCGAACGCCTCGTCAGGGCCGTCACCGACAACGAGAAGCTGGCCCTGTTCGGCGACTACGACGTGGACGGCGCCGCCTCCTGCGCCCTCATGGCGCGCTTCCTGCGCCATTTCGGCCTCGACGCCGAAATCTACATTCCCGACCGCATCTTCGAGGGCTACGGCCCCAATATCGCGGCCATGGACAGGCTGATCGACAACGGCGCCTCGCTCATCGTCACGCTCGATTGCGGCACCGTCAGCGACGGGCCCATCGCCCATGCGCGCCATCGCGGCGCCGACGTGCTGGTGATCGACCACCACCTCAGCGACAGCGAGCTTCCCGAGGCCAACGCGCTGGTCAATCCGAACCGTCCCGACGACATTTCCGGGCTCGGCTATCTGTGCGCCGCCGGCGTCACCTTCATGGTGCTCGTCGCCGTCAACCGCCTGCTGCGCCAGCGTGGCGACACCGGCCAGCCAGATCTCATGGGCCTGCTCGATTTGGTGGCGCTCGCCACCGTCTGCGACGTCGTCCCGCTCACCGGGCTGAACCGCGCCTTCGTGCTGCGCGGGCTCGAGCTGGCGCGCAGCTCCGCCAATCGCGGCATCGCCGCGCTGGCGCTCGCGGCGCGCGTCACCGGCCCGCTCACCCCCTACCATCTCGGCTATCTCGTCGGTCCGCGCATCAATGCCGGCGGGCGCATCGGCGACGCGGCGCTGGGCACGCGCCTGCTCGCCCTCGACGACGAGCACGAGGCGCTGGTGCTCGCCGCGAGGCTCAACGAGCTCAATGTCGAGCGCCAGCGCATCGAGCTCGAGGCGCTCGACGAGGCCGCCCGGGCCGCCGAGGCCGAGATCGGCGCCGGGGAGGGGCCGCCCGTGCTCGTCCTCGCCTCGGCCAACTGGCATGCGGGGATCATCGGCATCGTCGCCGGGCGGTTGCGCGAGCGCTACGATCGTCCCGTCTTCGTCATCGCGCTGCAGCCCGACGGGACCGGCATCGGCTCCGGCCGCTCCATGCCCGGCGTCGATCTCGGCCGTGCCGTCATCGCCGCCGTCGAGGCCGACATCATCGCCCGCGGCGGCGGCCACGCGATGGCCGCCGGCGCGACGCTGAAGCCGGGCCAGCTCGGTCCCTTCCGCGCCCATCTGAGCGAGGCGCTGGCAGGGCAGGTCGGGCTGGCGCGCACCCGCACGGCGCTGCGGATCGACGCCGCCATGAGCGCGCGCGGCGCCACCGTCGATTTCGTCCACGAGGTCGAGCGGGCCGGCCCGTTCGGGGCCGGCAATCCCGGCCCGATTTTCGCCTTTCCGGCCCATCGGGCGAAATTCGCCCAGGTGGTCGGGGCGGGCGGCCATGTGCGCTTCACCCTGTCCTCCGACGACGGCGCCCGCCTCAAGGCGATCGCCTTTCGCGCCGCCGCGACGCCGCTCGGCCAGGCCCTGCTGGGCGCCGGCAACGACGCGCCGCTGCATCTGGCCGGCACGCTGGGGCTCGATCACTATCAGGGTCGCGCCGAAGTGCAGTTGCGTGTCATCGACGCCGCGCGGCCGGCACCCTGACCATTTCCGCGCCTGCGGCATCTTGCATATCGCCTTGCAGCAGCTAAATTATCCGGCGAAAGCGATGGGCGGCGCCATTGGCTGTTCGCGTCCGTCCAGCGCGTTTCCGGGAGCGGCGAAGACGCGGTTTTCCGGCTCGGGAACGCAACACATCTGGGGTTGGAGCGGTTCACCGTGGAGCGGTAAACTGCTCCATGCAGCAGGAGCAGCCGCTTTCGCCCGGCGGGCGCAGGCGGCTTGAACTTTGGACAGAGGCGTCATGGACAAGTCTGCGATCGAGCCGAGGCTGGCGGAACCGACTCTGTGGACCCACTTTTCGTCCGCCGTGGCGGCATGGTTCGGCGAGCGGCTGATCGGCCGGCCGCATGTGGGCTCGGTGACGATCACCTTTCCCAACGGGCGCACGCGCACCTTCGGCAAGCCCGGTACGGGCCTGCATCCGCGCCTCGTGATCCGCAATTTCTCGATGATCCCCGAGACGCTGCGCCGCGGCACGGTGGGCTTTGCCCATGCCTATATGCGCGGCGACGTCGAGGTCGACGATCTCACCGCGCTGTTTCGCTATTTCCTGCAGAACCGCAACGAGTTCCAGCCCAGGGGTGCCGGCTGGTTCGGCCGCGCCACGGCCGATCTCGCCTATCATCTGAGCCGCGCCAATACCGTCGATGGCGCTCGCGAGAACATTTCCGAGCACTATGATCTCGGCAACGCCTTCTATGCCGAATGGCTCGACCCCTCGATGACCTACTCGTCGGCGCTGTTCTCGTCCGAGGCGCAGTCGCTCGAGCAGGCCCAGCGCGCCAAATACCGCCGCGTCGCCGACATGGCCGGCGTCAGGGCCGGCGCCAGCGTGCTCGAGATCGGCTGCGGCTGGGGCGGCTTCGCCGAGACGGTGGCGCACGATATCGGCGCTTCGGTCTACGGCATCACGCTCAGCCGCGAGCAACTGGCCTATGCGCAGGCGCGGATCGCGCGCCAGGGGCTCGACAATCTCGCCACCTTCCATTTCGAGGATTACCGCCACACCGGCGGGCAGTACGACCATATCGGCTCGATCGAGATGATCGAGGCGGTGGGCGAGGAGAACTGGCCGAGCTATTTCCAGACCGTGCACGACCGGCTGAAGCCGGGCGGCACCGCCGCCATCCAGGCCATAACCATCGATGAGAACGACTTCGAGGGCTATCGCGCGACGCCCGACTTCATCCAGCGCTACATCTTCCCCGGCGGCATGCTGCTGACGCGCAAGGCCATGGAGGAGCAGGCGCGGCGCGTCGGGCTCATCCTCGAGAACGTCGAGACCTTCCGCCACTCCTACGCGAAGACGCTGCGGCTCTGGCGCGAGCGCTTCCTCGAGCGCTGGCACGCCGTCAAGGCGCTGGGCTTCGACGAGCAGTTCCGCCGCAAATGGGTGTACTATCTGAGCTATTGCGAGGCCGGCTTCGAGGAAGGCTCCATCGACGTCGGCATCTACCAGTACCGCAAGCCGGTCTGATCAGAGCTGCACGGCGACGAGCACCGCGCCGACGGCGATCAGCCCGACGCCGGCCCAGTTGACCGGCGACAGCTTCTCGCCGAGGAACAGCGCGGCGATCACCGCCACCAGTACCACGCTGAGCTTGTCGATGGGCGCCACCTGCGCCGCATTGCCCAGCTTCAGCGCGCGGAAGTAGCAGATCCACGACAGGCCCGTGGCCAGCCCCGACAGCACGAGGAACGTCCAGCTGCGACTCGACACGGTGCCCGGCGCCTGCCACGAGCCGGTGATCGTCACCATCGCGGCGGCGGCGCCGAGGATCACGATGGTGCGCACGAACGTGGCGAAGTCGGAATTGACGGACTCCACCCCGATCTTGGCGAAGATCGCCGTGAGCGCGGCGAACAGCGCCGACAGCAGCGCCCAGCTCTGCCAGCTCGCCATGGGGTTCACGGCGGTGCCAGCCCGATCCCGCCCAGCACCGTCGTTTCCGTCTGCGAGTCGAACCCCGCGATCAGCGGCCGTCCCCTGGCGATGGCGGCCTTGACGCTGTCGAGCTGCAGCGAGGCCCGGTGCGCCGCCGCGTCCACCCACACTTCGGTGACCCACAGCGCATCGGCATCCGCCGGGTCTTCCGCCACGACATAGCTGAGGCAGCCCGGCATGCCGCCGTCGCCGGGCACGAGGATCGCCGCGAGCGCGGCGCGCTGGCCGGGAACCGCCCTGATGCGGCCGATAAGTCCGTACATCTCAGGCTCCCTCGGGCTAAAGGCCCTTGATCCGCACCTTCTCCGGCTTGTCCCAGGCCACGGCATTGGTGAGCGGCAGCCCGAACTGCGGCTCGGAGATCTCGAACACGTCGCCCGCCTCCGTCGACACGCCGTCGGCAAAGCTCAGCGTCGCCGTGCCGAACATATGGACGTGCACGTCGCCCGGCTGCCGGAACAGCCGGTACTTGAAGTGGTGATATTCGAGATTGGCGATGGTGTGGCTCATATTGTCCTCGCCCGACAGGAACGGCTTTTCCCACACGACGGCGCCGCCGCGCCGGATGCGCGACAGGCCCGAGACGTGCCGCGGCAGCGCGCCGAGCCGCAGTTCCGGCCCGAACGCGCACCAGCGCAGCTTGGAATGGGCGAGGAACAAATAGTTCACCCGCTCGGTCACGTGGTCCGAGAACTCGTTGCCGAGCGCGAAGCCGAGCCGGAACGGCGTGCCGTCGGCGCCGATGACGTAGATGCCCGCCATCTCCGGCTCCTCGCCCGCATCCCGGGCGAAGGCCGGGGAGGGGATCGGCGCGCCCGGCGCGGCGACGATGTGCCCGTTGCCCTTGTAGAACCACTCCGGCTGCACCCCGACCTCGCCCTTGGCCGGCTTGCCGCCTTCGAGCCCCATGCGGAACATCTTCATCGAATCGGTGAGCGGCGCCTCGGCCGCCTGGCTGTCGACCTTGTGCATGGCGTCGCGCGTCGAGGCCGAGCCGAGATGGGTCAGCCCCGTGCCGGTGACGAAAAGATGCGCCGGATCGGGATGGTCGATGGGCGCCAGCATGCGGCCCTCGGCGAGGATCGCCGCCGGATCGATGCGCTTGCCCAGCCCCTTGTCCCCGACCAGCGCCTTGAGCTTGATCCCCTGCGCCGCCGCCTTCAGCGCCAGCGCGTAGACGCTCGTCGCATTGCGCACGGCGCGTGCCTCGCCGCCGTCGATGGCGCCCACCGCGCGCTTGCCGTCGCTCTTCAGATACTGAATCAGGTTCATCCGACGCTCCTCCGTCCGCTGGCCGCACTAACCCCAAATTCGCGCCCTCTTGCAAGTCTGCAATAGTATGATTTTTGCCCGGCCGCGCTACCTGTGCGCCGGCGCGGCGCCGTGCGTTTCCCTCTTGACGATTTGGAAACAAAATGAGAACAAACTAAGCACAATCGATGGACGGACCATCGCGCTTTCCGAGCGCCTCGGGGCATGGAATAAGGAGAATCGAAATGGCTGCACCAGCCGCGCTACGGGTTATCGAGGGTTCCATGGACAAGGACAAGGCGCTGGCCGCGGCGCTGAGCCAGATCGAGCGCAATTTCGGCAAGGGCACGGTGATGAAGTTCGACCAGGGGGCGATTACCCAGGTCGAGGCCATCTCCACCGGCTCGCTCGGCCTCGATATCGCGCTCGGCATCGGCGGGCTGCCGCGCGGGCGCATCATCGAGGTATTCGGGCCCGAGAGCTCCGGCAAGACGACGCTGGCGCTGCATGCCGTCGCCGAGGCGCAGAAGAATGGCGGCATTGCCGCCTTCATCGATGCCGAGCACGCGCTCGATCCCGTCTATGCCAAGAAGCTCGGCGTCAAGGTCGACGAGCTGCTGATCTCCCAGCCCGATTCGGGCGAGCAGGCGCTCGAGATCGCCGACACCCTCGTGCGCTCCGGCGCCGTCGACGTGCTCGTCGTCGATTCGGTCGCGGCGCTCACCCCCAAGGCCGAGCTCGAGGGCGAGATGGGTGATTCGCTGCCGGGCCTGCAGGCGCGCCTCATGAGCCAGGCCATGCGCAAGCTCACGGCCTCGATCTCGCGCTCCAAGGGCATGGTCATCTTCATCAACCAGATCCGCATGAAGATCGGCGTCATGTACGGCTCGCCCGAGACCACGACGGGCGGCAACGCCCTGAAGTTCTATTCCTCCGTGCGTCTCGACATCCGCCGCATCGGCGCCATCAAGGAGCGCGACGAGGTCATCGGCAACCAGACCCGCGTGAAGGTGGTCAAGAACAAGCTGGCCCCGCCGTTCCGCCAGGTCGAGTTCGACATCATGTATGGCGAGGGTATCTCCAAGACCGGCGAACTGCTCGATCTCGGCGTCAAGTCGGGCGTCGTGGAGAAGGCCGGTGCGTGGTTCTCCTACGACAGCCAGCGGCTCGGCCAGGGCCGCGAGAACGCCCGCCAGTTCCTCAAGGACAATCCGGCCATCGCCGATGCCATCGAACTGTCCGTGCGCGAAAGCTCGGGCCTGCTCGGCGAAGCCCTGCTCGTCGGCCCCGACGGAGACGCCGCCGCCGACAGCGACGACTGAGCAGCATCCCATTGAGGTCGTCACGGACCTCGGTCGAGCCCGGCGGCACCGCCCGCCGGGCTCTTTGCGTTTCCCTGCCGTCTCTTCACCTCTCCCCCCGGGGGAGAGGTCGGCGCGGAGCGCCGGGTGAGGGGGCCTTGGCAGCAAAACCGAGACCCGGCAAAGGCCCCCTCACCCCAACCCTCTCCCCCTTGGGGAGAGGGAGTCCTGACTGAAGCGGCGGCGCCCGTCTTCACCTCTCCCCCCGGGGGAGAGGTCGGCGCGCAGCGCCGGGTGAGGGGGCCTTGGCAGCAAATCTCCGAGGCTCAGCGAAGACCCCCTCACCCCAACCCTCTCCCCCAAGGGAGAGGGAGTCCTGACTGCGAAGCCCTGCCTCTCTTCACCTCTCCCCCTCGGGGAGAGGTCGGCGCGCAGCGCCGGGTGAGGGGGCCTTGGCAGCAAAACCGAGACCCGGCAAAGGCCCCCTCACCCCAACCCTCTCCCCCTTGGGGAGAGGGAGTCCTGACTGAGGCGATGGGGCCTCTCTTCACCTCTCCCTCGGGGGAGAGGTCGGCGCGTAGCGCCGGGTGAGGGGACCTCGCGGTGTCGGGAGAGTCGCGCGCCTTCGCCCGATCCTGTCCCCAGCCGGCGTTCCTTATTTCGTGCCCCGCCGCCGGCGTTTTTCTCAATTCCCACAGACGCTTGCAAGGAATCCGGCGAAAACTTGCGCACGGTGCCGTCGGGCCGTCTTATGCTTGGCCATTCCCCCGCTCGGACGGGACCGGCCGACGAACGGGGCGGGGGAACAGGCAGGAGGCCGGCGGCGTCGCTCCGGCCGTCTGCGGTCCGCCCACAGTGCCGGCTTCGCGCCGGCCCGGGCGGTCCGTTGGCCTGCCGTCCGCGAGGCGCCTGCGTCTCCGTCTGAACTTCCCTCGAGACGTGCGCGCCTCGCGGACCCCGTCCATCCCCCGCAACCGGAGGTGAATGCCGATGGCCGTTTCCGCGCGCCCTATTGCTGGACACATACCGGACCCCCGCGATAGAAGGCGCTTCCGACTTTCTGCCGGCGGCTTCTGGCCGCCCTTTTTCTTGTGACGAGACCCTGCCATGCAGAGCGTGAACGACATCCGGTCCTCCTTTCTGTCCTTCTTCGCGAAGAACGGGCACGAGGTCGTCGCGTCCTCGCCCCTGGTGCCGCGCAACGACCCCACGCTGATGTTCACCAATGCGGGCATGGTGCAGTTCAAGAACGTCTTCACCGGGCTCGAGAAGCGCCCCTACAGCACGGCGACGACCTCGCAGAAATGCGTGCGCGCCGGCGGCAAGCACAACGATCTCGACAATGTCGGCTTCACCGCGCGGCATCACACATTCTTCGAGATGCTCGGCAATTTCTCCTTCGGCGACTACTTCAAGGAGCACGCCATCGAGCTGGCCTGGACGCTGCTCACCAGGGAATGGGGCCTGCCCGCGGACAAGCTCACCGCCACCGTCTATCTCGACGACGACGAGGCGTTCGGCCTGTGGAAGAAGATCGCCGGCCTGCCCGATGAGCGCATCGTGCGGCTCGGCGCCGACTCGAATTTCTGGCAGATGGGCGATACCGGCCCGTGCGGCCCGTGCTCGGAGATCTTCTACGATCACGGCGACAAGTACTGGGGCGGCCCGCCGGGCTCGCCCGAGGAGGACGGCGACCGCTTCGTCGAGATCTGGAACCTCGTTTTCATGCAGTTCGAGCAGGCGGCCGACGGCAGCCGGACGCCGCTGCCGCATCCGTCCATCGACACCGGCTCGGGCCTCGAGCGCGTGGCCGCGGTCATGCAGGGTACGAACAACAATTACGAGATCGACCTGTTCAAGGCGCTCATCGCCGCGGCCGAGCAGGCGACGGGCTACACCGGCGATCCGGCCAATGCGAGCCTGCGCGTCATCGCCGATCATCTGCGCTCGATGAGCTTTCTCATCGCCGAGGGCGTGCTGCCCTCCAACGAGGGGCGCGGCTACGTGCTGCGCCGCATAATGCGCCGGGCCATGCGCCATGCGACCCTGCTCGGCGCCGCCGAGCCGGTGATCCACCGCATCGTGCCGACTTTGGTGCGCGAGATGGGCCAGGCCTATCCCGAGCTGGTTCGGGGCGAGGCGATGATCACCGAGACCGTCGAGCTCGAGGAGCAGCGCTTCCTCAAGACCCTCGGGCGCGGCCTGCAGATGCTGGCCGACGAGAGTCGCGATCTCGCCGAAGGCAGCGTGCTGGCCGGCGCCACCGCCTTCCGCCTCTACGACACCTACGGCTTCCCGCTCGATCTGACGCAGGACGCGCTGCGCGCCCGCGGCATCGGCGTCGATACCGCCGGCTTCGACGCCGCCATGGCCGCCCAGAAGGCCGAGGCGCGCAAGAGCTGGGCCGGCTCGGGCGAGGCGGGCGAGGACAAGGTGTGGTTCGCCGTCGCCGACAAGGTCGGCCCCACCGAGTTCCTCGGCTACGAGACCGAGACCGCCGAGGGCGTCGTCACCGCCCTGGTCAGGGGCGGCGAGATCGTCGAGCGCCTCGGCGTCGGCGACGAGGGCTTCGTCGTCCTCAACCAGACGCCCTTTTACGGCGAGAGCGGCGGCCAGGTGGGCGACACCGGCAGGATGGGCGGCGACGGCATCGCCGCCGACGTGCTCGATACCGTCAAGCATCACGGCGTCTTCGGCCACCGGGTCAAGGTCGCCGCCGGCACGCTCGTCCCCGGCGCCGCGCTGGCGCTGAGCGTCGATCACGCGCGCCGCTCGGCCATCCGCGCCAACCATTCGGCGACCCATTTGCTGCACGAGGCGCTGCGGCTGGTGCTGGGCGATCACGTCGCCCAGCGTGGCTCGCTCGTCGCGCCCGACAGGCTGCGCTTCGACTTCGTGCACACAAAGCCGATCTCGCCGCAGGAGATGGCCGAGATCGAGGACATCGCCAACGATGTCGTGTTGCAGAATACCCCGGTCGAGACGCGCCTGATGGGCGTCGAGGAGGCCCGGAATTCCGGGGCGCGCGCGCTGTTCGGCGAGAAATACGGCGACGAGGTGCGCGTCGTGTCGATGGGCGAGCCGGCCGGCAACGGGCTCGGCTGGTCGGTCGAGCTGTGCGGCGGCACGCATGTCCGCCGCACCGGCGACATCGGCGTCATCACCGTTGTCGGCGAGACCGGCGTCGCGGCGGGCGTTCGCCGCATCGAGGCGCTCACCGGCCGCGCCGCGCGCCACCATGCCAATGCCAATACCGGTCTCGTCGCGGGGGCCGCCGACCTGCTGCGCACGACGCCGCACGAGGTGCTGGGGCGCATCGAGGCGTTGCAGGACAATCTCAGGAAGGCCGAGCGTGCGCTCTCCGAGGCGCAGAAGAAGCTTGCGCTGGGTGGCCCCGCCGGGGCCGCGCCCGCCGCCGAGACCGTCAACGGCACGGCCTTTGTCGGCCGCGCCGTCGAGGGCGTGCCGGCCAAGGATCTGCGCGGGCTCGTCGACACCGAAAAGAAGAAGCTCGGCTCGGGCGTCGTGGCGCTCGTGCTGAAGGGCGAGGACGGCAAGGGCACCGTCGCCATCGGCGTCACCGACGACCTCACGGCGAAGTTCTCCGCCGCCGATCTCGTCCGGCACGCCACGGCGGCGCTGGGCGGGCAGGGCGGCGGCGGCCGTCCCGACATGGCGCAGGGCGGCGGTCCCGACGGCGGCCGGGCGGATGCGGCGATCGCCGCGGTGCGCTCAGCGCTCTGAGGGCGGCGTCGGGTCCGCCGCGGCGGCGCGCTCGACCTCGCGCATCGTCGACGGGCCGGCCCCCGCCGGCGCGTTGCGCGAGAAGATGCGGTAATGCGCCTCGCCGCTCAGCACGTTGAGGATGCCGGCGACGACGATGATCGCCAGCCCGATATAGGCGGCGGCATCGGGATACTCGAAATAGAATGCGGCTCCGAACAGGATCGCCCACAGGATCTGGGAGTATTGCAGCGGCGCGATCTGGCTCGCAAAGGCGTTGCGCGTCGCCGCGATGAAGAGCAGGTTGCCCGAGCCGCCGAGCCCGCCGATGACGAGCAGCCAGGCGAACTCCTGCCAGCTTGGCCAGTGCGCCGCCCCGGTGACGATCATCAGCACGCCGTTGAGCACGAGGATATAGGCCGAGGCCACGCCGATGAGGCTCGTGCGCGTCTCCTGGTTGGCGACGCGGCGCAGCACCGTGGTCGTCACCGCCCCGCAGATCGCCGCGACGAGCGCGGTGACATGCCCCGGATAGAGGTCGCGGAAGCCGGGCCTGACGACGATCAGCACGCCGACGAAGCTGGCGCCGAGAATCAGCCAGCGTTGCAGCCGCACCTGCTCCTTGAGGAACGGCACCGAGATCAGCACGATGAAGATCGGGGCGAGGAAGGCGATCGAATAGGCTTCCGCCAGCGGGATCGTGACGAAGGCGTAGATGATGCACAGATTGCCGATCACGCCCGACAGGGCGCGCAAATGCACCAGCCGGGGGTTGTTGAGCTTCCAGAAATAGAGCCAGCTCTCCCCCTTGGGCGTCGTGAAATAGACCGGGATGAGCGAGAACAGCGTCGTGAAGAACGCGATTTCATAGACGGAAAGGCCGCTGCCGAGACCCTTGATGATCGCGTCGCAGCACGAATAGAGCGCGTAGGCGCTGAAGGCAAACAGGACGCCGGGCGGCATCTTGGAATGTTCCGGAAAGGAGAGGCCGAGGACGCCTAGCTATAGCCAGCGTCCGGCGTTCCGTCGATAGCCGGCATGTCAGTTTTGCGCAGCCATGAGCGGCGCGATTGTCGCGATCTCGTTGGTCCACACATAGCCGGGGAATCGCACCGGAACCGCCGCCGCGTCCTCCGCCGTGTCGATCCCCGAGGTGCCCGGATCGCCGGGCGAATAGGGGCCGATGAGGATCACCTCTGTATCGGCGTCGCGCATGCGCTGCAGGAAGCGGTTGGGCCAGCCCCAGAGCCAGCCGGCGAAGTTGATCGGCACCATCAGCGTGGTGTCGTGGCAGGGGGGCGGCACGATGCCGGTCCAGCCATAGGCCTCGTACTGGACGAGGCATGCCATCAGGTTCTGGCGCGACCAGGCGGCGATGTCGGGCAGCAATTGCTTGGCCCGCTGCGTCGGCGCGTCGCCGCCATAGGCGCCCCAGATCGCCGACTCCCATTGCGGGTGGGTCTCGATGAAGGCGCGCAGCATGTCGCCCTCGCGTGCCTCGTTCGACTTGAAGTTGACGATGAAATGCCCGTCGGGGATGGCGTCCAGCACCTCGGACAGCTCCGGCATCATGCCGACCCCGCTGCCGCGCAGCGGAAAGCTGCGACCGTCATCGGCGGTGTAGCCGTAGCCGACGTCGAGCGTCTTGAGATATGCCATGGCGTGGCTGCGCGTTTCGCCCGACCCTTCGGTGCGGCAGTCGAGCGTCCAGTCGTGGAACACGGCGAACTTGCCGTCCGTCGTCGGATGCACGTCGAGTTCGACATAGTCGGCGCCCGCCGCGAAGGCGGCCTGCATCGCCGGGATTGTGTTCTCGATCTCGGGCACGATGGGGTCGCGGATGCGCGTCGCCGTGCAGCTCTCGCTGGTGAGGCCCGTCATGTCGAAGGTCTGGTGCATGCCACGATGCGCGATGAGCCGGGTCTCGCCGCGCTGCATCGGCGCCAGCCAGGACGCGTTCCACAGATAGATGGCCGCGCCCGCCACGGCCAAACCGATGAGAATCCTGCGAAACATGCTGCCCTCCGCCCTCGGGGGCAAGGTGCAGGCATCTGTGGCGGAATTGCGGGCTTTGCGCTGGCGGCCTTACGGCCGCACGGAGACGTTCCCGCCGCTCGATGAGGTGATGTCGCGGTCGGGCGGGTTGCCACGGATCTCGATCTGCCCGCCGCTCGAGGCATTGGCGCGGACCCGCGCAGTCACCAGCGCCTCGAGGCTGCCGCCCGAGCTGGCCTCCAGCCGGCCGCGCGCCACGCTGAAGCGGTCGGCGCGGATGCGCCCGCCGCTCGACACGCTCGCGTCGAATTCCGCCGCGGCGCCTTCGATCTCGGCCTGCCCGCCGCTCGACGCCGCGAGCCGGAAATCGCCGCCCGATACGCCCAGCAGCGTCAGCTGGCCACCGCTCGACGCCTCGCCGCGGAACCGTTCGGAGCGCACGCCCGTGGCTTCGACGCTGCCGCCCGAGCTGGCCTCGGCGCCGTTGAGCGCGGGCAGCGTCACATAGGCGGTGACGCCGAAATCGCCGCCGAACCGGAGCAGGTCGATCAGCCCGCCATTGAGGATGAAATCGATGAAATTGCGCGAAAAGCCGAGATGCAGCCGCCCGCCGACAACGCTCACGTCGAGCCGGTCCAGCGTCTCGGCATCGCGGGCCTCGACCCGCACGCTGTGCGTCTCGGCGATGGAAACGAGGGCGCGTACCCCCGTCGAAACGATGACCGTGTCGAAACCGGAAAGGTCGTAGCTGCGGCTTTCGGGCATGGCGTCCTCCACTGGTCCGAGGACGTGGTGAGGAGGCGCCCCGCCGTCAAGGGCGCCCTCCGGATTTGTGGACGGCCGGCGGTCAGGCCGCCGACATGGCCGTCTTGAGGTTGGCGTCGATGGCGTCGAGGAAGGCCATCGTCGAGAGCCATGTCTGGTCCGGCCCGACGAGCAGCGCCAGGTCCTTGGTCATCTGCCCGCCCTCGACGGTCTCGATGCAGACGCGCTCGAGCGTTTCGGAGAATTTGGCGAGCGCGGCATTGTCGTCGAGCTTGGCGCGGTGGGCGAGCCCGCGCGTCCACGCAAAGATCGAGGCGATGGAGTTGGTCGAGGTCTCCTTGCCCTGCTGGTGCTGGCGATAGTGCCGGGTCACCGTGCCGTGCGCCGCCTCGGCCTCGACGATCTTGCCGTCGGGCGTCATCAGCACGGAGGTCATCAGCCCGAGCGAACCGAAGCCCTGCGCCACGGTGTCGGACTGCACGTCGCCGTCATAGTTCTTGCACGCCCACACATAGCCGCCCGACCACTTCAGCGCCGAGGCGACCATGTCGTCGATCAGCCGGTGCTCGTAGGTGATGTTGCTGGCCTCGAAGCGCTCCTTGAACTCGGCCTCGTAGATCTCCTGGAAGATGTCCTTGAAGCGGCCGTCATAGACCTTGAGGATCGTGTTCTTGGTGCTGAGGTAGCACGGCACGCCGCGGTTCAGCGCGTAGTTCATCGAGGCGCGGGCGAAATCGCGGATCGACTCGTCGAGATTGTACATGCCCATGGCGATGCCGGAGGAGGGCGCGTCGAACACCTCGTGCTCGATGACCTTGCCGTCCTCGCCTGTGAACTTGATCGTCAGCTTGCCCTTGCCGGGGAAGGTGAAGTCGGTGGCCTTGTACTGGTCGCCGAAGGCATGCCGGCCGATGATGATCGGCTGCGTCCAGCCCGGAACGAGCCGCGGCACGTTCTTGCAGATGATGGGTTCGCGGAAGATCACGCCGCCGAGGATGTTGCGGATGGTGCCGTTGGGCGACTTCCACATCTTCTTGAGCTTGAATTCCTCGACCCGCGCCTCGTCGGGGGTGATCGTCGCGCATTTGATGCCGACGCCATGCGCCTTGATGGCGTTGGCCGCATCGACGGTCACCTGGTCGTTGGTCGCATCGCGGTTTTCGACGCTGAGATCGTAATATTCGATCTCGAGGTCGAGATAGGGGAGGATCAGCTTGTCCTTGATCGCCTGCCAGATGATGCGGGTCATCTCGTCGCCGTCGAGATCGACGACGGGGTTGGCGACTTTGATCTTTGACATGCTGTTTCTCCTGGCAATTCGCGGCGTGCCTATAGCATGAAACCGTACGGGAGAAAGCCGGACGAACGGCGAAGCCGGCCGCTCCCGGGCGCCGTTTGGGCGTTTCGCGCAGGGTAGGGCGCCAACGGCCCCACGCCACACCTTGACGGCGTGTATCTACACCCTATCTGTTCGTCCATGGCGGACGAATTTGCACACTGCATGGTGTCGGGCAGCCGGCGGGCGGCGCGGGCGGTAACGCGGCGCTACGATGCCTATCTGCGGCCGCACGGGATAACGGCGGCGCAGCTCTCGCTGCTGGGTGGCATCCGGGCGACGCCGGGCGCAACGGTGAGCGCGCTGGCCGAGGCCCGGGGCTTCGACAGGACGACGCTGACCCGCAATCTCGACAAGCTGGAGACGCGCGGGCTGGTCACCTCGGCGCCGCGGGCGGGCCGGGCGGGCCGCATCGCGACCCTCACCCCCGCCGGCGAAGCCCTCATCCAAACGCTTTTGCCGGTCTGGCGCCGGGCCCAGGCCGATCTCAGGGCCGAGCTTTCACCCTCAACATTCGATGACAGCATCAACACGCTGAAACGACTCGCCAAAGTCTGAAAGGAACGACCATGGCTCCCGACACTGATCCCATCGTCATCACCGGCATGGGCGTCGTCTCGCCGCTCGGCGTTGGCGTCGAGGCCAACTGGCAGGCGCTGATGGCGGGCCGCAGCGGCATCGTCGTCAACGACAGGTTCGACACGACGAACTTCGCCTGCAAGATCGCCGGCCTCGTGCCGGGCAAGGACGCCGAAAACGGCTTCGACCCCACGCTGCATGTCGATCCCAAGGACATCAAGAAGATGGACCTGTTCATCCAGTACGGGCTTGGCGCCGCCGCCGAGGCCCTGGCGCAGGCGGGCTGGAAGGCGGACACGCCGGAGCGACAGGCAGTGACGGCGACCATCATCGGCTCGGGGGTGGGCGGCTCGCCGGTGATGGCCGAGGCGGTCGAGACCATCCTGACCAAGGGACCGCGGCGGCTGTCGCCCTTCACCGTGCCGAGCTTTCTCGCCAACCTCGCAGCCGGCTGGATCTCGATCAAATACGGCTTCAAGGGCCCGATCGGGGCACCGGTGACGGCCTGTGCCGCCTCGGCGCAGGCCATCGGCGACGGCATGCGGCTGATCCGCACCGGCGAAGCCGAGGTCGTCGTGTGCGGCGGGGCCGAGGGTTCCGTCGATCCCATCTCCATCGGCGGCTTCGCGGCGTCGCGCGCGCTCGACACCTCCCACAACGACCGTCCGACGGAAGCCTCGCGTCCCTTTGACAAGGGGCATGCCGGCTTCGTGCTGTCGGAAGGTGCGGCCGTCGTGGTGATCGAACGGCTGAGCCACGCCCAGGCCCGCGGCGCGACGCCGCTCGCGGTACTGGCCGGTTACGGCACCTCGGCCGACGCCTACCACCTCACCGCCGGCTCGCCCGACGGCGCGGGCGCGCAGGTCGCAATGGGCAACGCCATCCGCAACGCCGGCCTCTCGCCCGACGACATCGGCTATGTGAACGCCCACGCGACGTCGACGGAGGTGGGCGACAATGCCGAGATCAACGGCATAAGGGCGGTGTTCGGCGATCGCGGGCAGTCGCTGGCCGTGTCGTCCACCAAATCCTCGACCGGCCATATGCTGGGCGCGGCCGGCGCCATCGAGGCGGTGTTCTCGGCGCTGGCGCTGCGGCATCAGATGCTGCCGGCAACGCTCAACCTCACCGATCCCGAGGAGGTGGCGAGGCAGTTCGACCTCGTCGCGCTCACCCCCAAGCCCAAGGCGCTCCGCCATGTGCTGTCGAACTCGTTCGGCTTCGGCGGCGTCAACGCCTCGCTCGTGCTGTCCGCGATTTAGCCGGCTTCCTCGTCGCGGTAGGTCGCATATATCGGAATGTCCGCGGAGAGCGTGTCCCAGTCCCGGTGGCTGCGCCCGAAGATGAGTTGGCTCGGCGCGAACCACTCCGTCTGCGCGCCGAAAAGGCCGACCGGCAGCATCAGCGCATCGGGCGCCCGGCTCGACTGACCGTAGAGCGGCGTGCCGCATTCGGGGCAGAAGTAGCGGGTGAGGACGGCACCCGAATTGGCTGGCCGGTCGAAGGATTTCGTCGGCCCGGTGACGGTCACGTCGCCGCGGCTGGCCAGCGCGACGGTCGAATGGCCGCTGCCCGTCGCGCGCTGGCAGTCCGCGCAGGCGCACATGAACATGGCGCGGACCGTGCCGGCGAAGCGGAGCGTGACGGCGCCGCAGGCGCACATGGCGGTAATATCGACGACGGGGCAGGGGCGCGTGCGCATGCGGCAAGGCTGCACCGGCGGCCGGCACACCGCAAGGCGGTTGATTCCGTCGCCGCAGCGGACTACGTCGCGCCTTTATGAGCACTCCGGTCCAGGTTCCGCTGCCCGCGACGGTGCGCTATGCGCCCGACTATCCGATCGAGACCAGCCGGCTGCGGCTGCGCCCCTTCAGCCGTGGCGACGTGGACGCCGTCTATTCGTATCGCAGCCGGCCCGACGTGTCGGAATATCTGTTCGACCCGCCGCTGACCCATGGGCAGTGCGCCGAGGCGGTCCGGGCGCGCGCGGGCCAGGTCGCCTTCAGCGCCGAGGGCGACAAGATCCTGCTCGGCGTCGAGTGCCGGGACGACGGCCGGCTGATCGGCGAGGTGTCGCTGATCTGGCGCAGCATCGCCGACCTGCAGGCCGAGATCGGCTACATCCTCCACCCCGACGCGCAGGGGAACGGGCTGGCGACCGAGGCCGCGCAGGCGCTGCTCGCTTTCGGCTTCGAGGTGGCGGGCCTGCACCGCATCTATGCGCGCTGCGACGCCCGCAACACCGCCTCGGCCCGGGTGATGGCGCGGCTCGGCATGCGCCAGGAAGCGCATTTTCGCGAGCACCTGCAGGTCAAGGGCCGCTGGGACGACGAGCTCGTCTGCGCCATCCTCGACCGCGAATGGTTCGACGCGAGATGATTGCGACACGAGTGTGACGCACACGGGAATTTTTGTTCGGCTCCGCGACGTTCCGCGCCGGAACCGGGGCGCAATGCTCACGTTGACAGGTCAGGGCTGAACGCGCAGCGGAGGGCGCGTCGCAATGACCAGAGACATGACGCTGAAGACCGACAGGCTGATCCTGAGACCCTTTGAACGGGCCGATTTCGAGCAGGTTCTCCACTACTATTCGCTGCCCGACGTGCAGCGCTATCTCGACTGGAAGGCGCGCGACAAGCTCGAGGCGCGCTCCGCCTTCGAGGCCATGCGCAAGCAGACGCGGCTGACGCGGCCGGGCGAGATTCTGACGCTCGCCATCGTGCGCAAGGCCGACGGCGCGGTGATGGGCCACGTCTCGCTGCGCTGGACGGACGCTACGGCCGGGCAGGGCGAGATCCGCATCGCGCTGGGGCCGACATTCCGCCGGCAGGGCTATGCGGACGAGGCGGCCCGCGAGATGATCACGCTCGGCTTCAGGAGCTACAAGCTGCATCGCATCTATGCGGTGACCTCGGGCCGCAACGAGCCCTCGGCGCGTCTGCTCAAGGGCCTCGGCATGCGGCTCGAGGCGCATTATCGCGAGCACGCGCTGTTCCAGGGCGAGTGGGACGAGGAGCTGCATTTCGCCGTCCTCGACCGCGAATGGCAGCGCGACTCCAAGGTGCACGAGATTTCCCGGCACAAGGTCGCTTGATCTGGCGCCGGCTTAGGCCCTATTTGCGCCCATGGCCGGCACCGACAGCTCGATAGCATTCACTTTCCGTCCCTCGCCGGCGATCATCCTGTGCGAGCCGCAACTGGGCGAGAACATCGGCACGACGGCGCGCGCCATGGCCAATTTCGGCCTGTGGGACCTGCGGCTCGTCAATCCGCGTGACGGCTGGCCCAACGAGAAGGCCATCGCCGCGGCCTCGCGCGCCGACCATGTGATCGGGCGCGTACGGGTGTTCCCGACCACCGAGGCGGCCATTGCCGACCTGTCGCTCGTCTATGCGACGACGGCGCGGCGGCGCGACCTGCAAAAGCCCGTGCTCGGGCCCGAAGCGGCGGCACAGCGGATCGTCGCCCATATCGGAGCGGGGGCCGGGGCCGGCATCCTGTTCGGGCGCGAGCGCTGGGGTCTCTACAACGAGGAGGTGGCGCTCGCCGACGCCATCGTGACGCTGCCGGTGGAGGCCGCCTTCGCCTCGCTCAACATCGCCCAGGCCGTGCTGATCCTCGCCTATGAATGGCGGCGCCAGAGCGAGTTGGGCAACCAGCTCCTGTTTGCCGAGACTCTCGCCGAGCCGGCGACGAAGGGCGAGTTGCTGAAGCTGTTCGAGCACCTGGAGGAGTCCCTGGACGAGGCCGGCTTCTTCGCCGCCCCGGACAAGCGTCCGACCATCGTCAACAATCTGCGCGCCATGCTGAGCCGCGGCACGCTCTCCGGCCAGGAGGTGCGGACGCTGCACGGCGTGGTGTCCTCGCTCGAGCGCAAGCATCTGCGGCCTAAGGCGAACCGGCCGAACAAGGGGCAGGCCGGCGAACCCGTTTGACTGTTCACGGCCGGCGTGCCAGTGGCGACGCCACAATGACCGCCGCCCCGTCCGCGCTCTCGCCCTATGCCTTCGCCTACAGAGGCTTCCGCTTCTTCTGGCTGACGACGCTTCTGGTGAGCTTCGCCGTGCAGATCATGTCGGTCTCGATCGCCTGGCAGATCTATGACGTGACCGGCAATACCTTCCTGCTCGGGCTCGTGGGGCTGTGCCTGTTCCTGCCGGCGCTGCTGCTGATCCTCGTCACCGGGCTCACCGCCGACCGCTTCAGCCGCCGCGGCATCATGGCCGTATGCCTCGTCGTCGAACTCGGCTGCGCGTTGGGCTTTCTGGCCTTCGTCAATGCCGAGGCCCACGAGGTGTGGCCGATCTTCGCAATTCTCGTGGCGCTCGGCATGGCCCGCGCCTTCTGGGGCCCGGCCGCGACCTCGCTTGCCCCCAACCTGGTGCCGCCCGAGGCGCTCGCCAACGCCATCACGACGAATGCCTCGGCCTGGCAGGCCGCCTCGATCATGGGGCCGGCGGCCGGCGGGCTGCTCTACGGCGTCTCGCCGGTCATCGCCTTCGGCACCGGCGCGGTGCTGCTCTGCCTGGCCTTCGTCGCCGTGCTGCTGATCCCGAAGCCCACGATTCGCGGCGCGCAGCAGGCGGCGAGCTTCGAATCCGTGCTGGCGGGCTTTCGCTATATCTTCTCCAACAAGGTCGTGCTCGGTGCCATCTCGCTCGACATGTTCGCCGTGCTGATGGGCGGCGCGGTGGCGCTGCTGCCGGTCTATGCCAAGGACATCCTGCATGCCGGCCCGGAAGAGCTCGGGCTGCTGCGCGCCGCGCCCGGCGTCGGCGCCATCGTCATGGCCGTGGTGCTGACGAGATTCCCGGTGCGCGACCATGCCGGCCGGCTGCTGTTCACCTTCGTGGCCCTGTTCGGGGCCTTCACCGTGCTCTTCGGCCTGTCGACGACGGCCTGGCTGTCGGTCGCAGCGCTGGCGCTGGTCGGCGCCTCGGACATGGTGAGCGTCACCATCCGCGAGACGATCATGCAGCTGTGGACGCCCGAAGAGGTGCGTGGCCGCGTCAATGCCGTGAACTCGGTGTTCATCGGCGCCTCGAACGAGCTGGGCGAGTTCCGCGCCGGCACCGTTGCCGCGCTGATCGGCCCGGTGCCGGCCGTGGTGATCGGCGGCTTCGGCGCCATCGCAGTGGCCGGCGCCTGGGCGGTGCTGTTTCCGGGCCTGCGCCAGCAGCGGCGCCTCGACCAGCGCCACGCCTGAGTTGACTCCGCGGCCATCGGCGAGTATCTCCCCGCCACTTGTCGAGCCATGGGCTCCTCGAGCGCACCCGGGATTCCCTAAATTCCAGAGGAATCTGTCGGTCCCGTCCGCAAGGTGGGGCAGAGGAGGGCGCAATCACTTTCGACGATTGAAAGGATTACGATGTCGAAGCGCAGTTCCGTCAAACACAAGATCGACCGCCGTCTTGGCGAAAACCTCTGGGGCCGCCCCAAGTCGCCGCTCAACGTGCGCGCCTACGGCCCGGGCCAGCACGGCCAGCGCCGCAAGGGCAAGACCTCCGACTACGGCCTGCAGCTGCGCGCCAAGCAGAAGCTCAAGGGCTATTACGGCTCGATCACCGAGAAGTCGTTCCACCGCCTCTATGTCGAGGCCGCCCGCAGCCGCATGGATACCGGCGAGGCCCTGATCGGCCTGCTCGAGAGCCGTCTCGATGCCGTCGTCTATCGCGCCAAGTTCGTGATCACGGTGTTCGCCGCGCGCCAGTTCGTGTCGCACGGCCACGTGCTCGTCAACGGCAAGCGCGTGAACATCCCCTCCTACCGCCTGCGCCCCGGCGACAAGGTGGAGGTGCGCGAGCGCTCCAAGCAGCTCGGCATGGTGCTCGAAGCCAACCAACTCGCCGAGCGCGACGTGCCGGAATATATCGAGGTCGACCACGGCAAGCAGACGGCCACCTATGTGCGCGTCCCGGCGCTCGGCGACGTGCCCTATCCGGTGCAGATGGAGCCCAACCTCGTGGTCGAGTTCTACTCGCGCTGAGGACGATCCGGATCGAAATTCGAAGGCCGCCCCGAGGGGCGGCCTTTTTGTTGGCCCGGCGCCGCTACTCCGGCACCACCACGGGCGCCGCCTCGGGCGGCACGATCTGCGTCGCCAGATAGCGCGGGTCGTCGTAGTCGTTGGCGAAGACCTTGGTGCCGGCCGGGATCTGCCGCTCGAAGCCGCGCAGGCGCTGGTAGATCGAGATCAGGTTGATGATCGTTACCCACGAGCCGATCAGGAACCGGAACGAGTCCGAGACCTGGCCGAAGGCCTGCAGGATCTGCTGGAATAGCCCCAGCGTCACGAGGCCGACAACGATCGACGGGCCGATCGCGATATAGGGCACGAACACGGCGCCCTGCAGATACGCGTACCGCGCCACGTTGAAGTAGGTGTAGTGCAGGTAGATGCGGAAATAGTTCCGCTGCACGTTCTTGAACAGCTCGCGGATGGTGAGCGGTTGCGCCCGCTCGGCATGGTCCTCGCCGAACACCAGCTCCTTGCGATAGGCCGCCTCGACCCGCTGGTTGGCGAATTGCAGGCCGGGCAGGCGGATGCCGACCACCGCCAGCAGCGTCGTGCCGAAGATCGCCGACACCAGCGCTACCCATACGAGGCTGCCTTCGACCGGGCCGATCCACGGCAGTTCGGTGATATTGGCGGAGAGGCCCCAGAGCAGCGGCAGGAACACGAGCAGCGTCATCACCGAATCGATGAAGGTGAGGCCGAGGCCCTCGACGATGCCGGCGAAGTTCTGCGTGTCCTCCTGGATGCGCTGCGAGGCGCCTTCGATCTCGCGCACCTGCTGCCAGTTGGCCATGTAGTAGAAGTTCATGGCCCGCCGCCAGCGGAAGACATAGTGCGCGTTGTAGAAGAGGTTCAGCACCTGCGCCGTGATCGCCGGCACAAGGACGACGGCGACCGTGGCGATCTGGCCCATATATTCGTCGAGGCTGACGGAGTTGGGCTCGCTGATGGCCGACTGGATGAGGTTGTAGAACCCGCCATACCAGTCGTTCAGCCAGGCGTTGATCTGCACGTTGAAGTAGACGACTTCGACGATGGTCACCGAGCCGACCACGCTCCACCAGTACCAGCGGCGATTGTCGTTGAAGAAGTACCACGGCACGCAGAACAGGTAGCCCGACATCAGCACGTACTGGTAGAGCCACACCCTGTGCGTATCGAAGAAGGGCGGCGGCACGCCCTCCACGGTCGGCATGGCCAGCCACGGGCCAAGGCTGAGATAGGGTTCGAGCGCCGGGCCGGCCGTGAACCACAGGGCCATGGCGACCGCAGCCCAGGCGAGGGCCGAAACGAAGAAATTGACGGGGCTGGGGAAGAAGGAGCGGAACACGGCGAGAGACTCCTCTGGGCTCGTGGCCGCGCCATGTAACGTGCTCGCCGCCGGCGCCGCAACAAATCTGCGCCCGCCTTACCGCGTTGTAACCCGGAGATTTCGGGCGTATCAGAGCGCCCCATGAACGAGATAATGTCCCGCGAGCTGGTGGAGGAGGGAGCCGAGGCCCCCGTCCCCCTCATGTTCCACGCCGCGCCGCGCAGCGTCGAGTTCAACAAGCTGCGCAAACGGCTGGTGCGGATGACCCGCGAAGCCATCGACAGGTTCGGCATGGTCCGGCCGGGCGCGCGCTGGCTCGTGGCGCTGTCGGGCGGCAAGGACAGCTACGGCCTGCTGGCGCTGCTGCTCGACCTCAAATGGCGCGGTCTCCTGCCGGTCGAGCTGCTGGCCTGCAATCTCGACCAGGGCCAGCCCAATTTTCCCAGGCACATTCTGCCGGACTTCCTCGCGGCCAACGGCATTCCGCACCGTATCGAGTATCGCGACACCTATTCCATCGTCACCGACAAGCTGCCCCAAGGGGCGACCTATTGTTCGCTGTGCTCGCGGCTGAGGCGCGGCCATCTCTACCGCATCGCCCG
>PJTQ01000447.1_pt1 | contig 23412 bp, 24 predicted proteins | sample 1512231 | NCBI WGS metagenome assembly PJTQ01 (sample SAMN08177688, study PRJNA422409) | Soil metagenome, whole genome shotgun sequencing project. | isolation source: Soil (3) enriched on wood chips | place: USA: Madison | collected 2015-01-15 | reverse complement strand
GGATGATTATAATCATAATCACCCTCATTCAAGTTTAGGAGATTGTTCTCCTATCGAATTTAAATTGAAAAGAAGTGCATAATTGTTTAGCTTTGAACTGTTGGAAAAAAGGGGGATTTACACGTCTTTCAAAATCAATACATCTTTTTCAATGGTGTGAATTAAAGGCGTAAAAAACTGCATTGACTCATCTCCCATTCCTGTAGAGGCAAACTGAGGAATCTTCTTAAACTTAGTTTCTTGCGCAAAACATAATAACCCTGTTAGAAGAAATAGTAAATTAATTTTATTCATTTTTTTAATTCTTTATTAATCATCTTGTAATTATAGTAAAAAGCTATAAATAAAAATACTGAATTCGAAAAAAACAATAAAAATCCCTTCATGCCACCATAGCTTATTACATAGAGTGAAAACCATACATAAGTTAATATAGGTATTGCTGCAATAATCCAGTAGAAAATTTTTGAAATCAAATCTTTAACAAAAAAATTAAAAATCAACGCAGAAAGTAGCAATGGAATAAAAACAATAAGAAAAACTGTGAAATAATCGTGGAATGAAAACTCAGGCATAATTCCTCTGTAGGTTCCCAAATCAATAAGCTCTTTTTTAAGAACCAAATTCATCAAAACATCTACAATAAACTTAAAACACGTAAAGACTATTGAAAAAATTATTGACCTGATAAAAATTTTAATTACACTCATCTAAAGTACTTGGGGGTAAATTATTAATCAATACGTTTTTAGCCTCTTGCCATTTAGGCCTCCATTTTGCTGGTATATTTATCGTAACTGTGTTACCATAACTATTGTTCTGGATATAGCTTTTGATTCCTTGTTGGAAACTTTGCCATAATAAATCTGCCTTTTCAAACATATTTTGTTGTCCAAGAAGTGTAGCACCTAATCCGCCTGTCACTCTATCCACTCCTCTTGTATAAATAGTGTAAGAACTTCCGCTTTTAATAAGACCAAACTTTCTGTGTCCGCTTACCGGATGTTCTCCATCTAAACCTTGTGTGAGGGAAGCGTAGGGTGTTTTTATTGTGGTAAACATCCAGTGACCGTTACTGAAACCTCCCATTCCATTGGTGTTTATCTGGTAACCCGAAGTAATTACTGAACCATCATCACCATACTGATTGTTAATTGGACTTGGTATATTTATATGGATGATTGCTTCCATAGGATTATTTGAATACCATATAGCCCCTTCATTATACCCTGTTTGGTTAGATGGTGCAAAACTACTGTAATTTGTATTCACAAAACTATCCAGGTTGGTTCTGACATAGTATAGAAATTCCTCAGGAGTAAACTGTTCATTCTGATGTGGAACCGGCTTATATGGCATAGTATTAAATGTTACCGAAAAGTAATCATTATTTACCAGTGAACCATTAGCATTTTCTAAGTTTTGCAAAGCCCAACCATAATAAGGGCTTGTATGTGTATCGTCTAAATTTTGTAATTTATTCTTCACAGACTGCGGCACCTGGTGCTGTGCTACTTCCTGCCATTGCGGGATTTGGTCACAGGGTATATCAGATATCGCATAAGGGTGGTCATAAAGATATTGTTCCAGCGCATCTATTCTTTGCAAAATGTTCTGAGGCTGAATAGTGTTCGGATTTTGAGTAAGAAATTGAATTATATCATAAACATATTCCGCATTATCCTGATTATAATTCCCTGTTAAATAATTATACAGATTACGAGGTAAATTTGAACTGTTTTTACTTTGTAGATAATCTAGCTGGTCTTTTTGCAATATAATTCCAAAATCCTCACCAAATGCTCGAAAGGTATTCCTTATATAACTACTATAAAGAAAAATATCTATTTCAGGATTTAAAAGATACCAAGGTATATCCGGAGTTCCTCCATTATTATTCCCTCCTCCTCCTGAGCCTCCTTCAGTTCCTCCTCCACTTCCTCCTCCAAAATTCCCACTTCCACTTCCACCTGAAAAAGTATAACATATAACTGATTTACAGTAGGTATAGCAACCGTCACATTCCGGTATACATTGGGCAAATCCAGGACAATGATAATATTCAATACAATAAATAGAACTTCCTATTCTATTTTCATTCTCTTCTTTTATATTAAATGTAAATTCTTTATAGCTGTCACCTCCTTCATGATCATGTCCATGTCCTCCCCCTTTTTCAGGCATTTGTTCAAATAATTCTATAGGAATATTTGTATATGTTCTCTCCTCACCAAAAATCTGCTGGTCAAAGTAAAAAAAGGTCATCAAAACACTTTCTCTATCGTATTGTTCAATAGTTTGATTTTGAACGAAACTATGCAATTCGTCATTGGTTATGGTATAGATCTCGGGGTTTTCCGACTCGGGGTATTTTATATAAAGCAAGGAAGTAAGATACATCTTACCTTCTTCTTGCATAGGGATAATAAGGAAACCTCCTCCTTCATTCTCTCCTTTGCCTTGGTTACTGGTTGTTTCAACCTCATAAGCATACTGCCACAAAGGGTATCCCCACTGGTCAGATAATTCGCATACAAAGTGAGTTTTTTGATTGAGGGTTTTGAGTTTTTCGATAAAGTCATCTTTAACCGAACCGGAGGGTATAGCATTTTTCCCACTTACAGAAAAATCCCGCTTCAGAAAAAATTTCTCTTCTCTTCCTGTCGCTTCTGTTTCGCCATCTTTGATTCCGGATTGCAAATCGTCTTCCGTACAGGAAAACAATATACCTGTAAGGCAGATCATTAAAAAATAAATTGTCTTTTTCATAGTTGATTAGATTTTAAAATTAAATTTATTTTTTGGTTTTTACAAATTTTGAAAAGCAGAATCAAACATCCAATTAAATATTTAATAACTTTAACCAAATTTTTTATAGCTATGGAAATCGGATACAAGATCAGGCAGTTAAGGGAAGACCGTAAGCTTTCACAGGAAGAGCTGGCACATTTGGTGGGTGTGACGCAAGCCACCATTTCCAACATAGAAAGCGGAAAAAGCAAACCCGACATTTACCTGATGGATACCATTTCCAAGACCTTTGATAAGGATATTTATGATTTCTTAATGGAAGATAGGATCATAGTAAATAAAGCTAAAACTAACAATGGAGTTGTTTATAGCTCCGGCGTGGTCAATCTTCTTTCCGAAAAGCTGGTCGAACAATACGAGAAGCGCATAGAAGAACTGACTAAGCGTATACAGGAGCTGGAGGGCAGGAAATAAGATTCTTCGCTCCATTTCATTATGCTCTGAATGACAAACACATTCGTTCTGCTTGCTGCCTGCTACCGAATGATTATCTTTGCAAAAACTTCATTATGCCGATTGTAGCACCTTCAATTCTCGCAGCCGACTTTGGAAACCTTGCCCGTGATGTGGAAATGATTAACCGCAGTGAAGCCGAGTGGTTTCATTTGGATGTAATGGACGGTGTCTTTGTGCCAAATATTTCTTACGGAATGCCGGTTATTAAAGCCATTGATGAATTGACAGACAAAGTTCTCGACGTCCACCTGATGATCGTACAACCAGATCGTTATATCAAAGATTTCAGGGAGGCAGGCGCAAATGTGCTGACGGTACACTATGAAGCCTGTACACATTTGCACAGAACACTCCAGGCAATCAAAGATGAAGGGATGAAAGCCGGTGTTGCACTGAATCCGCATACCCCTGTTCAGTTGTTGGAAGACGTCATAAAAGACGTAGATTTATTGTTGATTATGAGTGTGAACCCTGGATTTGGCGGACAGAAATTCATTCAACATACATATGAAAAACTTTCACAGGCAGCGGAGTTAATCGACCGTAAAAATGCGGATACACTAATTGAAGTTGACGGCGGTGTTTCTCCCGGAAACGCTTCTCAACTAACTCAATTAGGCGCAGATGTCCTGGTCGCCGGCAACGCCGTATTCGCAGCTCCTCATCCTTTGGAAGTGATTTCGGAATTGAAGAATTCATAAGCGCGAAAATCTGTCCATGAATAAGGTGAATTGGGGAGAGGAAATGCACAATGCCCTCCATGGTTTGGCGTTTCCAAATAAACAAATTCATGATTTCTTGCGGATTCAACCGGATAACATCCTTCTCCTAAAAATGGGTCATCTAGAGCATTGATGACCAAAACCGGTGTTTTGATGTTTTTCATTGTATATGCGGGCGAGGCCTTTTGGTAATAGTCATTTCTGTCTTTGAAACCGTGGATAGGAGCGGTAAAATATTCGTCTACTTCATCAAACGTTTTGATTTCCGGAATTTTTTTCAAGTCAATCAAGTCCGGATATTGTTCCGCTTTTTCTTTGAATTTCCTTTTTAATTTTTTTGTAAAAACATTCAGGTAAACCCGATTGAATCCTCTTTTTAATTTCTCAGAACAAGATTTCAACTGAATCGGCGCCGAAACCGCAACTCCCGCTTTGATTCTTTCATCCACTTCATATTGACCAAAATAGTTCATCACTTGCGCGGCGCCCAAAGAAAATCCAACCAAAAAAACTTCTTTAATCCCTTTATCCAAGACATATTTGATTATGCTGTCAAGATCTTCTGTAATTCCATGATGGTAAAACCTGGGTAATCGATTCATCTCTCCGCCACAACTGCGGTTATTCCATGCAAATACCGAATATCCTTTTTTTAGAAATAAGTTGGCGCAGGTATTGTTATAAGCCCTTCTGGAATCTCCTTCCAAGCCATGGCAAAGTACAACTGCTCTTTTGGAATTCAAATTAATTTTATAATCTAAATTGAGAAAATCTCCGTCCGGTAATTCCAACTTTTCCCTTTTGTACTCCGGCGCTTTCGTCCTTTTTACCCTTCCCGAATAAATGGTGGAAATATGACCATTCTGGTAATAGAGAGGTGGATGATATGTTGACTTTTCAATGTAGGGCATCAGTGAAATTTTACTTCTTTGAGGTATTCTTTGCCAATTTCAGAATTGATGTGGCTGATGATCTTGGATTTGCCATAAAGCAGCTCATTTTTAAGTTCCGGCGATTTGATTTTTATATGCAAGACTTGTTTTTCCACTTTGACGTATTCTACATATTTCATAATGTATTTCCCCATCATTTCAGCAAAAATTTCCTCTGCCTGTACAGAAAATATTTTTTCTTCCATACCTAAATCAGAAATCATCCGTTTGATGGCCTCTCCCAATGTCTGTTTGTTGTCTTCTCTTTTCAAAACTGGAAAATTTTACTTTCTGAATTAATTTTTTTCACGACACTTTCCGTTCGTTCGGGGTGTGTGTCTGTTATAAATATCTGACCAAAACGTTCTTCATTCACAAGTTTAATCAATTGTTCCACCCGGGACTCATCCAATTTATCAAAAATATCATCCAATAAAAGCAATGGTGTAACGCCCAACATATTTTTAATTATATCTAATTTAGCCAGCTTTAAAGCAATCAGATAGGATTTTTGCTGCCCCTGAGAACCGAATTTTTTAACTGGATAATGCATTATTTCAAAAATCAGGTCATCTTTATGAATTCCGATCGTTGAATATTGTGCTGCGCGGTCTTTTTGTAAATTTAATTTTAATAGATTTTCCAGTGAATCATTATTCAACTGAGATTCATATTTTATGTTTACGTCCTCGTTTCCTTGTGAAATGAATTTATAATATTCACGAAAAATCGGCACAAATTCTTTGATGAATGATTGCCTGGAAATATGGATTTTGTTTCCGAGATTAATTAGTTCATCATTATAAACTTCAAGTGATGCAGTGTCAAATGTATTGTTCTGGAAAAAGTATTTCAAGAGAGAATTCCGCTGAACCAAAATCCGGTTATAACGCATTAAATCCTGAAGATACTCTTTGTTGGATTGTGATATAATATTATCAATGAATTTTCTTCTGGTGTCACTTCCATCTTTGATCAGGTCAATATCGTAAGGAGAAATCATGACTAATGGATAATTTCCAATATGTTCCGAAATCCTTTCATATTGTTTTGCATTTTTTTTGAAGACTTTCCCCTTGTCTTGCTGCACACCGCAAAAAATGACATCTTCATGGTTGTTTTTCTCAAAAAGACCTTCAATCGAAAAGAAATCTGCATTGAAATTTACATTCTGAATGTCACTGTAATTTAAATAGCTTTTTGTCAGAGCAAGATAATGGATTGCATCGAGTATATTGGTTTTGCCCACTCCGTTTTTACCCACAAATGCATTTATTTTAGGTGAAAATTCGTGGTGCGTGTCGGTAAAATTTTTAAAATTTCTAAGATTTATAGTTTTAAGAAACATCTTTCAAAATTACGACTTTTAGATTTTAACCTTCAGATATAAGATAAAAAAAGGACGACCAAAAGTCGTCCTCTTCAATTATGAAAAAAATGATTTTATTCAAAATTCGGTTTGAAGAAGTTTTCAAGGTCATAGCCCAAAACAACTGTGAACCCATTGTTTCCTTCTTTGTTTATATCACTCAAGCCCATATTATAGGAAAAAGCCATGTTCAGTCTTCCGATTTCTGCCCCAATTGCGGGAGAAACGCTCAATGATTGATTTTCTCCATTGAAGAAATCCATTCTGTAATTCGCACCCAGCCAAACGGCATTTTGTTCAAATTTCATTTTTGCTCTAAGGTTTGCATCTAAGCGACTGTCTTTATCAAAATTGGAACGATAGGCAACCATTGGTTCAAGTTCAAATTGTTCTGAAACATTGAAAGATTTTCCTAACATACCATAATAAAAAATAGGGCTTGGTTCATATTGGTTTACCATCGGATTATTGTAACTCAAAGGAATGTCCAAAACAGACAATCCAAGCATCCATCCCTGATAGGTTGCAGAAGCACCAAAGTTAATATAAGGAATATAGACCCTTGTTTCTTGCTCATTGTAAGCAGGATCAATTGGGTTTTCAAGGGTGCCGGTAAAATGCATACCGGCAAAGCTCAATGAAGTACCAAATGAGAATTGTCCTTGCTGCCTGTCTTTTTTATCTCCAAACGGAATATGATAGGCCGCGGAAATATTAAAACTATTGGTTTTGGTACCTCCATTATTATCATTCATAAAGTACATCCCTAAACCTACACGGTCAACTATGTTACCATGTATGCTGGCTAAAGTCGTGGTTGGCCCATCAGGCATATTATCCCACTGTCTTCTATGCGATGCTTTGAACACAATGTCATCTGTGGCACCGGTAAAAGACGGATTCACGAGAACTTTATCCATTATGAAGTATTGTTCATCAAAGGGTAAACTTGACTGTGCAAACGCGCATAAAGATACCAGACTCAATGTTAAAGTTAGAATTATATTTTGTCTTTTCATTTTAGGAGTATTGAATTATTCTGCTAAAAAATTTCATTTTATCTGTAAAAACCCGGGAGAATAATTTCTCCCGAAGTTTTTGTTTTTAGTTTTTCTCGCCGCGGCTTTTTACAGTTACATGCCCTGTAAGTTTACGCCCGTCCGTTACATTGATAATGTACCAGTAATCTTGCGTCGGCGCTTTCTGCCCGTTCATAAAGAACCCATTCCAAATCACACTTGAAGTCAATTCTGACTGGTAAACCAATCTTCCTTGTCTGTCATAGATTACGACGTCTGAGCCAGGATAAATTTCTAAGCCGGGTATGTTCCAGGTATCATTTATTCCATCCCCGTTTGGTGTAAACATAGTCGGCGTGAATAATACTGCAAACTGTTGTGATGTAATACAACCTTCACCTGATCTTACATATATGGTATAAATTCCGGGCTGAAGATTGTTGAACTGGTTGCTGTCCTGCCATACTACTCCTGTTACAGAGTATTGATAAGGAGTTGCTCCACCTGTTGCATCAACAATCACAAAATCAGAACCTACTGTTATAGCCGTAATGGTAGGTGCTTCCCCCTGAATGACATTCACGGTATCTGTACCTGTACAACCTTCTCCGGTATTGACGGTTACGCTGTACTGACCAATCTGATTGATAACCAAGGTATCTGAAGTTTCACCTTCAAGAATGCTTCCATTTCTTCTCCAAGTATAAGTAACATCTGTAAAGCCTGAGAAGTCACCATTGGCAGTGAGTGTAAATTCACCCTCACACATAGAGAAATCTTCTCCTAAATCAACATCCAATCCACTAATGTCTATGTTTATATGTGCAATAGTAAAACATCCATTTCCATTTTCAATTCTTACATAAATGGTACCGGTTCCGGCATCGTAGTTTGAAGGATTTGGGATAAATGAGGCATTCCCATCAACCGCATCTTGCTCCTCTTCATAATAGGTTATTGTATAATCACCCGGATTGGCAATAACATCAAAAGAAGTCAGGTCTATTGTTTCAACACCATCACCTCCGGCATCACACTGGAAGTAGTCTACATCCTGTGCACCGGTAACACCATCATAAATTGAAAGTGTGATAGTATAAATCTTTTCAATTTCTCCCAAATCATCTTTCACCTGTCCATAAATAACATCAGGAGAAGTAGTAGTTGTTACCGTGTAAGGTGCCGTTGGAATGATATTATTACCTGTATCGTTTTCCGCATCTTCCTGGGTGGAGTAATAGGTTACAGTTAATAAATCATCTCCTTCAGTAATTTGATTGGCAATCTCATTTAAATCAAACTGCACCTGACCATCTCCGTCATTATCACATTCAGCATATTCTATTTCACCTAAAATTGTACAGTCAAGGACTGCATCCCCCCCAAAGGAAAGTTCAAATCCCGGCGCATTGTTAGAAAACTTATCTACGGCAATCACTATAATATCTCCCGGTTGTACATCTAAGTGCCTTACCATTCCACCTACTAATCCTCCTCCAGCAGCTGTTTCACAAAGATCGGTTTCGTCCATCATTAATCCCGTATCATATTCCCCAATACCTGGAGCATCATAAGAGGCTCTGTCTGCTATTCCCAAATTGGTACAATCTGAAAGATCAGGGTTTAACCAAGCGGCAAAATCATAATCGACCTGACCCTGAGGTGAAATTACAAATGTAAAGGTTGTCCCTGACTCAATTTGAACATAGTACCAGGTTACATCATCACTTTCTAACGTTTGACATTCTGACTGAATAGTACCTGCAGGGTTTCCGTCAGGCGCATCACCGGAAAAAGTCTCATTTGAACATACAGGGGTAAAATCACATGGATTGTCATCGTGGTCAAGCCTCAATGTAATTGCTACTACAGCATAACAACCTTCTGCATTTTCTACGCGTACATATATTATATCTCCATGAGATCCAGAATACGAAGTAGGGGTTTCAATCCAATTCTCATTATTATCTGCATCTTCTTGCGTTTCAAAATATGTAAATGTATATTGAGTGGGGTCATCAACAACCTGAGGCTCTATCTCTGTCAAATTAAAAATTTCAACACCGTCACCATTGGCATCTGTTTCTTCCAAGACAAAAGAAGTTCCATTGGTTTGCAAATCACCAAAAGCCACATCTACTTCATCAGACGCAGAACAATCTCCGCTTGTAACATCCACACGATACAATCCGGACTGATTGATAACCAAAGTGTTTGTTGTAGCTCCTGAAATAGGCTCATCATTTCTGAACCATTGCAACTGAACTTCAGGATTGTCTACATTTACATTCAGTGTATATTCGTCCTGACCACAAACCATTAAGTTGTCTCCGATATCAACGCCATCTGCATCCACAATCGTAGATCCAAGGTTAAATGATCCGGCTTCAAAAAATACAGCTGAGTCATAACCTGTATCTCCCGCATCGGCAATTAACAAACGGATATGATAAGTTTGTCCCGGTTCAACGGCTGAAGAAGCCGTAAGCGGAGTGGTCCTTCCTCCATATTCAATTGCATTAAAATTCCCTGCTACATAATAAGTATCATCTCCACACCCCTGGTCATTTACATTATTAATTGTAACCGGTTGTCCATTTGGAAGTAATGCTATATTTTTCCCGGTTAGTCCCGGGTCATTTTCAATGCCCGGACCGCTGATAATGAATGCGAATACGTCATTATAAGCAGAACTACAGGAAAAGTTCGGGTATTCTTCAGATGCAAAAATATAGTTGAAAGAAATTTCATTTCCTTGTGGCACAAAATCAAATTCATACACCGTTGCATTGTTTGTACTTGCACCTGCCAGATAAGTTGCCTCTACGTCACCAGTCCAGTCATAATTACCAAACCCGGTTGAACCTGAATCACTTGGCCCTTCCGCATCTGTGGCGCGCCCTGTTGTTAAAATGATTCCTCTTTCAAAAGGAAAATCAGAGTTCCCTTTTTCAAAATACCCCCAACTCCTATCCAGACTTGGGAAGACTTCTAAAGGATTATCTTTTAATTGAAAATTGGAAGTTGAAGAACATAGCCCTCCGTCCAATAAAACGTCTGTTAGTAATTGTTCAGCCCCATAATTTGTTTCTGGCATACCCGTTCCGTTCACAATAATGCTTTGTGATTTGCCGACTGCCAGAAATTGAAGGAAAAAAATTACAAGTAAAGTTTTTCTCATAAGTAAAACAAATTTGTTTAGTATTCTCCGAGTTAATTTTGCGGTTTTAAATTTAAGCCAATTTTAACCATAATTTCACACTTTTCCAATTCTTTTTTTCAAATTAACTTTGATCTGCCTCTTCTTGCCTGTTTTTATAAAAAGAAAAAAGCACTCCTCCTGCCAGTGAGACAACGATAACACCCATTGAAACCAACTCTGGTATCTCAAGATTATTTTCTTTTAAATAATGGTGAAGAATCATTTTTATTCCGACAAAAATCAAAATTATGGCTAAACTGTATTTCAGGTAAGAAAATTTGTCCATGATATTGGCAAGGAAAAAATACATGGAACGCAAACCCAAAATCGCCATGATGTTAGATGAAAACACAATAAACGGATCTTCTGTTATGGCCAAAACAGCCGGAATGCTATCCAATGCAAATAAAATATCTGTAAATTCTATGATAATCAAGGCTAAAAATAACGGAGTAGCTGCCCATACACCTAATTTTTTTACAAACAATTGCTGGCCGTGAATCCCTTTGGTTATAGGCATAATTTTTCGCAACGTCTTGAATAATTTGCTTTCTTTTGGATTAAATTCAGATTCTTCTCCTGAAAACGCCATATTGTAGGCTGTATAAATCAGGAAAGCGCCAAAGATATAAGTAATCCAGTCTATTTTGTTGATAAGCCAAATTCCAAAGAAAATCATCAGTGCCCTGAATACAATCGCGCCAATAATTCCCCAAAAAAGTACCCTGTGCTGGTATTTTTGCGGAATACTGAATGACCGGAAAATAACGGCTATTACAAATATATTGTCTACAGAAAGCGAGAGTTCCAATAAATAACCTTGAAAATATTTTGAAAAGGCTGTACGTGGCGTGTAATTTAAAGGGTTTTCAATATGCTGATTGGCATACAACCAATATACAACTCCGGAAAATGCCAAAGCCAACGCTACCCAAAATGATGTCCATTTAGCCGCTTCTTTGGGAGAGATAATATGCGCTTTTCGATTAAAGACCCCTAAATCCAGGGCCAATAATATAATAACTGCTGCAATAAAAATCTCCCAGGCCATTTGATTATTTAATTTTCACAAATATCTATAATTAAATCGATTTCTTTATAATAAAAAAGACGGGGAATTCCCGTCTTTTATAAATTAAGTATAACATCAGATTAAGCATCCAACGCTTCTGCACCACCCACAATTTCCAAAATCTCATTGGTGATGGCCGCTTGTCTTTCTTTGTTATATTGAAGCACCAATTCTTTTCTAAGCGAATCCGCATTGTCAGTCGCTTTGTGCATCGCTGTCATCCTGGCTCCATGCTCAGAAGCATTAGAATCCAAAACCGCTTTGTACAATTGTGTTTTCAATGCCTGAGGGATCAAATCCGTTACGATTTTTTCTTTTGAAGGTTCAAAAATATAATCTACCGTAGAAACTGATTCTATTTCACTTTTTTGAATTTGAACCGGCAGGTATTGTTCTTCAATTACAATTTGCGTTGCTGCATTTTTAAATTGATTGTACACAATCCGTACCTCATCAAAATCACCTTCAAGAAATTTTTCTGTAATTTCTTCCGAAATCGCGGCAACATCTTCAAAATTCACATTGTCCCAAAGCGAAGAGCTGTTTTTGTAAATTTTATTTTGCTTACGCAATAAGTCATGCGCCTTTTTTCCGATTGAAAGAATTTCTGTTTCTACGCCTGCTGCCTGATTCTGAACCAGAATTGTATTGGCTTTTTTGATTACCGATGAATTGAATGCTCCGGCCAAACCTCTGTTAGACGTAATCACGACCAGCAACATTTTCTTCACTTCGCGCTGTGCAGTGAGTTTCCCTCCGGCATCATTGTCTAATGTAGAACTGATGTTTTCAAGGATTTCTCTCAATTTGTCTGCATATGGACGAAGTTGCACAATCGCATCTTGGGCGCGTTTCAATTTTGCAGCCGAGACCATTTTCATGGCACTGGTAATCTGCATTGTGGAGGCTACCGATGTAATCCTGCTTCGTATTTCTTTTAAGTTTGCCATTCTTTTAAAGTATATAAGTACTTTTTGAGATTCTTCACTTTGGTTTCGACTCCGCTCAGCCACCGTTCGGAATGACATCAAATATAGTGTCATTTCGAGTGAAGTGCCACGGAACGAGAAATCTCTACCTAATTAATTATACCTGGCCGTTGTATCAGCAATGGCCGTTTTCAATACATCGATAATTTCATCTGAATATTGTCCGCCACGGATTTGATCCAATACATTTGCGTATTTATTTCTCATCAATCCTAAGAAATCTTCCTGCCATTCTTTCACTTTCGCAACCGGAACATTTCTCAATAAACCGTTTGTTCCTGCATATATGATAGCAACCTGTTCTTCAACAGGAATGGGTGAATTTACATTTTGTTTCAGGATTTCCACATTTCTTTCTCCTTTTCCGATTACTGCCATAGTAGCGGCATCCAAATCAGAACCGAATTTTGCGAAAGCCTCTAATTCACGGTATTGTGCTTGGTCAAGCTTCAATGTACCGGAAACTTTTTTCATCGGTTTTGTCTGGGCATTACCCCCCACACGCGATACAGAAATACCTACATTGATCGCCGGACGGATACCTGAGTTAAATAAATCAGATTCCAGGAAAATCTGTCCGTCAGTAATGGAAATTACGTTGGTTGGAATATAAGCGGAAACGTCACCTGCCTGTGTTTCAATGATAGGCAATGCCGTCAAAGAACCTCCACCTTTTACTTTTCCTTTCAATGATTCAGGCAAATCATTCATTTCCGAAGCCACTTTATCGTCACCAATGATTTTCGCAGCACGTTCCAATAAACGGGAGTGCAAATAGAAAACGTCACCCGGATAAGCTTCACGTCCCGGCGGGCGACGAAGCAACAAGGAAACTTCACGATAAGCAACCGCTTGTTTAGATAAATCATCATATACAACCAAAGCAGGACGACCTGTATCACGGAAATATTCTCCAATCGCAGCTCCGGCCATTGGCGCATAAACCTGCATAGGTGCAGGGTCAGATGCGTTTGCAGCTACGACAACAGTATATTTATCTGCTCCGTGCGCGTGCAACGTATTCATAATTTGAGCAACGGTGGAACCTTTTTGTCCTACTGCTACATAGATACAGTAAACAGGTTCACCTCTGTCATAAAATTCTTTTTGGTTCAAAATGGCATCAAGCGCAACTGAAGTTTTCCCGGTCTGGCGGTCGCCAATAATCAGCTCACGTTGCCCTCTACCGATTGGGATCATCGAGTCAATGGAAACGATACCGGTTTGCATCGGTTCGTTTACGGGTTGACGATAAATAACTCCTGGTGCTTTACGCTCGATTGGCATTTCAAATAATTCACCTTCAATCGGGCCTTTTCCATCAATCGGATTACCCAACATATCTACCACGCGGCCTAACATTCCTTCGCCCACACGGATAGATGTAATTCGTTTGGTACGTTTCACAGTATCACCCTCTTTGATTTCTTTGGATGGGCCTAACAATACGATACCTACGTTATCTTCTTCGAGGTTCAACACCATCCCTTCCAGTCCGTTGGAGAATTCTACCAACTCACCGTATTGAGCGTTGTCTAATCCGTAAACACGGGCAATACCGTCTCCAACACTAAGGACAGTCCCAACTTCCGACAATTCTACATTTACATCGAAATTGGAAAGTTGTTGTTTTAATATCGCTGAAACTTCAGCCGGTTTTATTTCTGCCATTTCTATTTATTTAAAATTTAGGAATGTATTCGTTTTTGTCAAATTCTTTTTTCAATCGGCTCAATTTGCTGCGGATGCTGCTGTCGATTTGTTTATCGCCAACACGCAATACAAAACCACCAATCAGGTCAGCATCTATTTTATTTTCTACCTCATAAGAGTATCCGTCACCAATCGCCTGTTTTGCTTTTTCAACGATTTGATCAATCATCGAATCGTCTAATTGGGTAGCTGAAGTTACTTCTACTTTATGGATATGATTCAATCTGTTATACAGCGTTGTGTACAAAGATGCAATTTCCTTTAACCCGGTTTCTCTTCTATGGGTGATGACCAATTGAATAAAATTTTGGGTAATGGGGGAAAAGTCCTTGAAAATCTCTTTTGCAATCTGGTTTTTTCTTCTGGAATCCAATACAGGTGAACTTAAAAATTGCGAAAGTTCACGATTGGATTGAAGAGCAGACTTCAACTCCATCATTTCCTGGTTAATTTCTGCCGCTTTGTTGGTTTCCAGAGCGAAATCCAGTAACCCTTTTGCGTATCTTTTAGCTGCGCGAAATCCTGCCATTTTTTATCAATTAAATTTTGATTCATTAATCATTTGAGCAGCCAATTTTTCTTGCGCCGGCTTGTCGTTCAATTCCTTTTTAAGCACTTTTTCGGCCACTTCAATCGAAAGAGTCGCAATCTGATTTTTCAATTCTGTCATGGCGGCGGCTTTTTCATTTTGAATAGCGGCTTTTGCATTTTCTACCAATCTGTCTGCTTCGACCTGTGCTGTTTCTTTTGCTTTCGACACAATTCCTTCACGCATTTCTCTTGCTTCTTTCAAAATTGCATCACGTTCGATTTTGGCTTCTTTCAAAATCTTGTCATTTTCAGATTTCAAAAGCGCCATTTCTTCACGTGCTTTTTTAGCTTCGTTCAAAGCGTCTTCTATGGATTTCTCTCTTTCATTCACAGCAGATAAAATAGGTTTCCATGCAAACTTTCTCAATACGAAAAGTAGCAAAAGAAAGAGCAATGTCTGCCAGAAGAACAAGCCAAATGAAAAATCGTTGATTAATTTCTCCATTATATTTTCGTTTTAAACTTTTTTATTTAAATTTTGGCCGCTTCGACTCAACCTAGCGACCGGATTAAAAGAAACCCACTGCAACCAACCGTTGTTCAATGGGTTTCAAATTTTTGATTTACACTGCAAATAAACAGGCAAACCCGATACCTTCGATCAACGCTGCTGCAATCAACATCGCCGTCTGGATTTTACCGTAAGCTTCCGGCTGACGAGCGATACCTTCCATCGCACCTTTACCGATTAAACCGATTCCGATTCCGGCTCCGATAACCGCTAAACCACCACCTACAATTCTTGGAATTTCCATAAGTAAATATTTAAATAATTAAACAAATTCAATTTATAATTAATGCGCTTCTTCTGTTTCATGATGTTCCTCTACTGCAAACCCAAAATAAAGGGCAGACAATATGGTGAACACATAAGCCTGCAACAAGGCTACAAAAAATTCAATCAGGCTGATGAAGAAAGTCAACCCGAAGGTCAAAGTTCCGCCTAACCAGTTTTTCAAAATAAAAATCATTCCAATCAGGCTCATCATCACAATGTGTCCCGCCGAAATATTGGCAAACAATCGGATCATCAGTGAAAAGGGTTTGATGAAGATCCCCAAAACTTCAATTGGAATTAATAAAATATACAAAGGAACTTTTGCATACCAAGGCATGGAGCTTCCCAAAGGATCAAAAATATGTGTCCAATAAGTCCGCTTACCTGAAACAGTTGTAATGATAAACGTAAGAATGGCCAGCGCGAATGTGATGGTAATATTACCTGTCACGTTTACACCAAGCGGGGTCATCCCCAATATATTCATCAACCAGATAAAAAAGAAAACCGTTAACAGGTAAGGCATAAACCTTTTGTAATGTTTTTCCCCGATATTTGGAATGGCAATCTCATCTTTTACATATAACACAATCGGCTCTAAAATTCCGGTCAAACCTCTGGGAACCATAGATTTCTTATAGGTTCTGGCCATGCCACCAAACAATAACAACAGAATAATTCCTGCAAAAACAATGTTCACTACGTTCTTGGTAATGGAAAAATCCCAGGGTTTTTCATTTGAAGGAAAATCACCTTCATAATTTATTGTTCCCTGAGCGTTGGTTTTGTAAATTTTGCTGTGGTATAATTTATAATGCTGCCCTCCTTTTTCTACCACATTTTCACCATGATGAAATTCAGAGGCGCAGAAAATTTTCAGTCCGTTGTCAAATAAAATTACCGGAAGAGGGAAACCATAATGTTCTCCTGTTTCTTCGTTTGAGAGAAAATTGTAATGATAATCATCTGCCATATGATGCTGGATGACTTCACTGATCTTTTCTTTTGTAACTCCCTGCTCTTTAGAGGGTTTTGTGTCGCCTCCATGTTCATTTTCCGAAGCAAAAGAAACAGAAAAACTTAAGACTAAAACCAAAAAAGTAAACAGTTTGCAAACGGTGCCTTTCATTTAGCTCAATTTTGAGGTGCAAAAGTAAGCCTAATTTTCTTAAAAAAGAAACCTAATTTTCTGCTTTTTGTCATTTTTCAGGATTGAGTAAAAGTTTTGCTGTATAAATCGTAATTAATACTAAACTAATAAGATACAGAACCACAAAACTATATTTGTATTGGGTTTCATCAATCAATTCAAATCCGTTCATGAATATTTTGGCCGCGATGAGTTTCACGGCAATGATTCCGATGAAAATAAACCCAAGTTGTTTATGAAAAAACGCATTGGCTTCCGCAATTAAAAAAAGCGTCAACGCACAAACGATGGCGGTAAAAACATAAATCGATGCAAAGTCAGCTTCAGAATTAAACACAAATTTCATCAATAAATAATGAATCAGTACGCAAAAAAGGAAAAACAGAGCATAATAAACCGCTTTGAGAAAATTCTTATTCATTTAATCTTTTTAATTGTTTCAAAATTAGGTACAAAGATACACCCAAACCCATTAAAGTCCCAATGAGGGTAAAATAATTAGTTTCAGAAGTATTCCATTTCTCATCGGCCTTTCTGCCCAGCCAGATAAAAATCAGCATAATGGCCATCATCTGAAAAGCGATTCCGGTTAGCTGGAGGTATTTGGCGTAGGGATTTTTGTTTGGTTTTTCTGACATCATGTATAAAATTTCAATTGAAAATTTCAGAATGGCTCCCCACTCTGACTAAACGAATCTCTTTTGTTGGCTCATCTATTTGAAACCAGATAATCAACAAATCGGGTTGAATGTGGCATTCCCAATTATCTTTGAATTGACCTTTTAATTTATGGGGCTTCATTTTTAAAGGGATATTTTTTACGCCACCATCCATCAATAAATCCAGGCAGTCAAAAATCAAATTCAATTTTATATCATCTTTCGAGTATCTTTTCAAATCTTTTTTAAACCGAGTTGATTCTGTAAGTTTAAATTGAGTCATAGTTCTTTGGACGTAATTACTTCGATTCTTCCAAAATCCGCTTAAAATATTCGGATAGTTCTTCTTTACTATTAATAGAATCCAACTCTATTTTTCCGTCTGCATAATCCTGTATTTCTTTCATTGCGGCTAAGGTTTCCGCATTGGGAACTTCATATTCCGAAGCCTCAAAAAGCAAAGTTTCGATGTAATTATTTACACTTCTGTTTTCCTCTTTGGCTTTTTGCTGCAAATGCTTATAAAGATTCTTGTTTAATCTTATTGAAGTTAATTTTTTATCTTTTGTATTCATTTTGATATGATTTGTAATACAAATATACAGGTTTACTTTATTATGAGGATTGATTAACTTTGCAAAAAATTTAATTTGGTCAAAATCGGAAACATAGAATTACCGGAATTTCCTTTGTTGCTTGCGCCGATGGAAGATGTGAGCGATCCGCCGTTTCGTCGTTTGTGTAAAATGCACGGAGCGGATTTGATGTATTCCGAATTTATTTCTTCTGAAGGACTCATCCGAGATGCCATAAAAAGCCGAATGAAACTCGATATTTTTGATTACGAACGCCCTGTGGGAATCCAGATTTTTGGAGGTGACGAAGAAGCGATGGCTTTATCGGCCAAAATTGTGGAAACCGTTCAGCCTGATTTGGTAGATATCAATTTTGGGTGTCCGGTCAAAAAAGTAGTATGCAAAGGTGCCGGAGCCGGTGTTTTGAAAGACATCGATTTGATGGTTCGATTGACCAAAGCCGTGATTGACAGCGCCGATTTACCGGTTACCGTGAAAACCCGACTGGGTTGGGATTATGATTCCATCAACATTCAAGAAGTAGCCGAAAGATTACAAGAAACCGGAATCAAAGCTTTGTCCATTCACGGGCGAACACGTTCGCAGATGTACAAAGGCGAAGCCGACTGGACGGAAATCGCCAAAGTAAAAGCCAACCCCAACATTGAAATCCCGGTTTTCGGGAACGGGGACATTGACTCTCCCGAAAAAGCTTTGGCTTATAAAAACAAATACGGTGTGGACGGAATTATGATCGGCCGTGCCGCAATTGGGAATCCCTGGATTTTTAACCAGATCAAACATTTCCTGAAAACCGGGGAACATTTATCTGAACCTACTTTGGCTGAACGAGCCGAAGCTGCTAAACAGCATCTTACCTGGGCGGTAGAATGGAAAGGCGAACGTACGGGAATCCTGGAAACCCGCATGCATTATACCAATTATTTCAAAGGAATTCCACATTTCAAACCTTTTCGACAGCGATTGGTCACTTCTGATGATTTGAAAGAGTTGTATGAAATTTTAGATGAAGTCGGGCAATTTGAAAATGTAACAGAACCCTAACAGGGTTTGAAACCCTGTTAGGGTTAAGAAGCTTATTATGTTAATTTACGAAAAAGAAATCGTCATTACCCCGGAATTCATTGATCAAAATCATCATGTGAACAATGTACAGTATGCACATTGGGTAGAAATGATAGCAGGCGAACATTGGGATTTACTCAAACACAAAAGTAAATATGCCGGAAATGTGTGGTTTTTAATGGACCATCATATTCAATATAAGAAGCAGGTTTATCTTGGCGAAATTCTTTTGATACGGACATATCCTGAAAATCCGGAAGGAATTCGCCAGCCACGGAAAGTGGAATTTTATAGAGATGGTGAACTGGTAGTGGATTCCAGAACCCTTTGGATTATGATGAATCCGGAAAATGGAAAAATCATTCGCATTGAGCAAGATTGGTTAAATGAGTTTAGGGATAGCTTGTAAATTCGTAAATTCAAAACACTTAACTGTTCATGATGAACATTTAAGTAAACAAATACCATTTCACACCAAACTGTACTTTGAAATCACGATAAGGAACGAACGGCGCACTGTAATAATTGTTTTCTCCCCAAAGTGAATTAAAATGATCGGCGCGAAGATAAATACGCATTCTGTCTACTTTGATGTTTAGAAAAAAATCAATTAACGGATAGCCCCCGATTTTCTGAATACCAAATTCGGAATTATTACGTTGCAGCATGAATTCATTGATGACCGGAAAAAATTCCCTTGATTCAAATTCTGTAAAATAGTTCCCGTTAAATCCGATCTGAACTTCTGCTTTGTCATCAAACATTTTGCTTTGCCAATAGATGGATGCTCTGGCAATCAAATCGGGAAGAGGTAAAAAATCTTCATTTTGCGTTACTTTTTGGTATTGAACCGTAGTTCTCAAATTGAATTTTTTGTAAGTCAATAAATTCTCTCCTTTGATTTGGAACAAAGAAACATTTCCGTTTAATTGTTTCGGTCGGAAATCAGAATTTACATAAACATAATTATCAATATTATACAATTCTGCTTCAAAAGAAGTGCTTAGTTTAGTCAAATCTAATTTTCCGAATAGTTTTTGTGTATTTGTGTTTTCAAAACTAAAATTGTAATAATTAAAATCTTTGTAAAAACTCTGGTTGTAATATAAATTCAGAGATGGGAATGCAGACTGAACCATGATTCCTCCTATTATATGGTAACCGTTTATGGGCTGTATATCCAGTTCCGCGTTGAGATGGTACTGACTTTTAAAAATTTCTCCTGATTTGAATTCGGCATCAGCATTTAATTTAATCCATTCATTCCAATCAAAATATAATTTCCCGATTCCGCCCATTAAATTATCTTCCATTCCTGCCGGGATATTAACCAGGCCATGAGAAAGCGGTGATCTGTAATAAAGTTTCAGATTTTCATAACGCAACCCTGCCTCTATCAACAATCTTTCTCCCCATTTGAACTCAAGTGAAGATGTGTTTTGCAATGTTTCAAAATGCCTTCTGTTGCCTCTGCCCATGTCAGAAAAGACGGGGCTCTCATAATAGTCCTCTGCCTGGTTTTCTTTGTATAAATACTTTTGCTTCTCGTAAGTAAATATATTTTTAATGATTAGCGGAGCTCTTAATTCCGTAGAGTCAGATTTTGATTTCCCAAACAATCCGTAACTCGCTCCCAGATGAAACCTGCGCGAATCAAATTCAGAATCGGCATAATCAAGGTTGACAAGAATATTCTGACGGTTGGTGGTTCGCAAACTGTCATCTAAGGCAAATTGATCTAAATCCTGTATGCCGCCATTTTCTTCATTATCCAAATTCTGCGAAGCAAAATGTGACCAGAACTTCAATCTCTCATTCTTGGACTTATAATTGATTGTCGCAATTAAAGCATTATTGGAAGTCAATTGATTTTGATATCTCCCTACTGAACGAAGCCCGCGATAACGAACGGAATAATTGAATTGGGGTGTCAAATTATGAGCAAATGTAGTTGAAAGATATTGACCTTCTCGCCAGCCGTTTTCATAGACAAATTCGGTCATTGGCGTTTTAACGTCATAGTAACGGATGTCTTCGGGATATAAATAATTAAATGATTTTCCTTTGGGAAGGATTTGAATTCTGGGATTTTGTTCTTCAAATTCCAAGGGATTGAAGGTTTGCCCCGGATTGGGAAAAGGCATTTTTCCGAATAAGTCCTTTTGCAAAAAATTCTGCCGGTAAAAGCTTTCAATCGTTAAAACCGTATCAACAACGGTAGGGTTTATGTCCCTTTCTCTCCAAATTTTATAGTCTGAAATTACGGGAGTGTGAACCTGCAAACTGTCGTTGGCTGCCTCTCTTTTCCCGAACTCCTGAAGCGAATCAAGTTCTGCATCTACTTCATTTGGAATACTGCCTGACTGAAGTACCTGGGCGTTTCCCGAAAAAAGGATAATAAAAAACAAGAGCCCAAACAGCTTCTTCATACTTAAAAAAGATTTGGGCAAAGTTAATTTAAAATTCGGTGAATAAAAAAACCCACTCATGGAGTGGGTCTCAATATCTATTTTAAATTTTCCATTAATAACCTGGGTATTGAGTCAGGTTACTGTTTTGATTTAAAGTATTTTCATCAATTGGAAATACAAACTTCTTGTCATTTGCAGGCAATTCACATGTTGTACAATTAGAAGTCCTAACGATAGGAAGATTATTTCTTTTTAAATCATAAAACCTCTGTCCCTCTGCAAAAAACTCTTTATACCTTTCTGTTAAAATATCACTTAGCAAGTTTTCTCCAGTATAAGAAAGCCCACTTCTAGATGCCGCAAAATCATTAAGCTCTATTAAAGCTTCATCTGTTTGACCTAAATAGTACATTGCTTCAATCTTATTTAATATAGCTTCAGAATACCTTAATATTTTAATATCTCTCACAAAATTTCCAGACTCAGAAGTGCGCTTCCATTTTGTTGTGTACCAACCCGCAGGGTCACCTGGAGGATTTCCTAAATCAGTTAATAGTTTCTTTCTAACATCTGTTCCTGTTTCATCTCCAAACTTATCAACAAAGTTTTGGGTAAAATAAAAAGAGCTTCTCGTCCCAGTCCTTTCATAATAGCTTGACAATGATAAATTAGATCCAATATTTGCAATACGAATGTTATTAGTATTTAAATCCAATTCCCAAACTGTTTCTGGCTGATTCTCTGATAAAGAATTAAATATACCAATGAAATAATTCTCATAATCCAACTCTGAAATTGGATTTAGACTCGTTGAAATTGGCGCATACGCAGGTGGTGAGTCATTCAAAACTTGATTTGCGTAATTCAATGCTAGCTGAGCGTCCCCTTCAGCTTTTCTAGTTAAATAAACTCGAGATAAAATTAATCTAGCTGCTGTTTTAGTTAAGTAATTCTTGGTTGGAGCTACATCATAGGCATTAATAATTCCAGCTTCCAAATCAGATATAATTTGAGTGTAGATTTCCGAAACAGTTGCTCTTGCCGGCTGAATCGAAACGTCATAATCTCCTAAAACCAAAGGAACTCCATATTCTTGATTTTGCCCTGAGCTTGGTGCTGAAGAATACGAATTAACCAAATGAAAATAAGCAAATGCTCTTAATATTTTAGCTTCGGACTTGATTCTATTAACATTATCAGAATCGGGAACTAATTCATTATTTATAACTATGTTACAATATAGAATGGTTTTATACATGTGACCATAAAATCCAAAATCATTGGTTAATTCTCCATAATTTATATTTGTCGTATTTAGATATGATGTAGCAAACATACCGTCTGACAATAAATCTCCAAACATTAATGCTTCTGCTCCAAATGCACTGACATTTGTAATACTCAAATATGCATTGTTCAGAAACATTTGCAATTTATCTTCAGTATCAATCGTATCTATATCATCCTGATATGTGGGCTCAATATTTAAATCATCTTCTGAACAAGAATTCATTAATTGAACTGAAAACAATGTTAACCCTATTATTATAAACTTTTTCATAATTTAAAAATTAAAAATCTATTTGAATACCTAAAGAGTAAGTGCGCAGTACAGGGGCAGAATACCAATATCTACCTTTTCCAATCCATGACCAAGAATTTGAATTAGACTCAGGGTCATAATTCAAATCTTTATCAAAGGCATAGGTCCATAGATTAGTACCTCTGAAATAGATTGATAAATTGTCAATCCCTGTATTTGTTTTAAATAAGTCTCCAAAGGAATATACCAATTTCAATTCCTTTAAACGAATATGATCTCCTTTATTTAAGAATCTTGAGGATTCTAATCTAGACTCATCAGCATCTAAGAAAGT
>PJTQ01000446.1_pt1 | contig 23474 bp, 18 predicted proteins | sample 1512231 | NCBI WGS metagenome assembly PJTQ01 (sample SAMN08177688, study PRJNA422409) | Soil metagenome, whole genome shotgun sequencing project. | isolation source: Soil (3) enriched on wood chips | place: USA: Madison | collected 2015-01-15 | reverse complement strand
TGAACCAGGTCTTCAAAAAAGTAAAACATCAGGCCAAACAGGAAAAAATATAAATAGTTGGCAATAAAGGAGGCCACAATTATTTTACTGGTAAGGGCTGTTTGCGGTATTTCTCCTGTATGGGCGGCAACGTGAACAAAATAATACCAATGAGCCCCATAGCTTAAACCCATACCCAACAGCAGCAATAAAACACGCAAAAGGTAATTAACATATTCTCTTTTTTTTGACAGGTTTAATGCCAAATAAACACTGTAAAAGGGACAGATATTTACGCAGAGCGTCCTTATCACAAATAAACCCACTGTAAAGTTCTCTTTGGTACTGAAATTCAGTATAGCAGAAAGCACGACCCAAAACGTCCAAAAAGCGATGTGTACTTTTTTAAAGTCCTTTGCGCTGTCTACCTTCAATATTGCTCTCATTACTGTAGTTAATTATGCTGCAAAGTAGTAATATTTAAAAAATAAAGAGCGTTTAAATACAATAGCCGGGAGAGATGATAATCTGGCATGTATTTTTGAAATAAGCCGTTTAATGCTATTCCGTTAAATTTCTATGTAGAATTTATGAATAAAAAATTTCGTGTACGTTTGTAAGAACCGTATTATTTCTGAAAATAACTCATAAAATGAAAAATCGAAGGTTAATCGTTGCCGCTATATCAGTATTATCGTCTTTGTTCGCGAATGCTCAATCTACTCCTGCGCAACAATGGGTGGATCAAACCTATAAAACGCTGACCGACGATGAAAAGATTGCGCAGCTGGTTATTATACGGGCTTATTCTAATAAAGGAATAGAAGCCAATGTGGTAAATGATATTAAAAGATTTAACGTAGGGTCTATTTGCTTTTTCCAGGGAGGCCCGGTAAGGCAGGCGCAGCTGACCAATTATTATCAGGGAATGGCTAAAACGCCTATTTTGATTACGATTGATGGCGAGTATGGTCTCGGTATGCGCCTGGATAGCGTTACCAAATATCCCTACGCCATGACATTGGGTGCTGTTACCGATGCTTCGCTCGTGTATCAAACCGGTAAAGCTATTGGCGCGCAGCACAAGCGCCTGGGCGTGCACGTAGATTACGCACCCGTGGTAGATATTAATAACAATCCCAATAACCCCGTGATCGGTTTCCGTTCTTTTGGGGAAGACAAATACCGGGTAGCGAGAAACGGCATTGCCTTTATGAAGGGTATGCAGGATGCCGGTATTATGGCCACCGCCAAACATTTTCCCGGGCATGGCGATGTGGATGTAGACTCCCACCTGGATCTGCCGGTAATTAACAAAACCCGTTCGCAGCTGGAAAACCTGGAATTATATCCGTTTCGTGAAATGATCAAGGCCGGCGTGCAGAGCGTTATGGTAGGCCATCTTTCTGTTCCTTCTATTGATAATGGTAAAAACAGGGCTACTTCTATTTCTAAAAATGCGGTGAACGGCTTATTAAGAAAGGAGCTGGGTTTTGACGGACTTACTTTTACCGATGCCCTTGAAATGAAAGGGGTTGCGAAATATTTTCCCGGTGGCACCATTGCAGTAGAGGCGCTGATTGCCGGTAACGATATGCTTTGTTTACCTGAAAGTGTGGAGGGAACGATTAAAGCGGTAAAAGATGCCATTAAACAAAAACGATTAAGCTGGCAGGATATAGAACAAAAAGTGAGAAAAGTGTTGCTGGCCAAGTACAATCTTGGTGTAACCAATCAACCGATAGCAATCAATAATCTACTAAACGACCTGAACTCCGAAACCGACGCCGTTAGAAAAAAAGTGGCGGAAAAAGCTTTAACCTTGTTGAGCCTTACCACTCCCAATACCTTTAGAAACGATTTCTTCACCTGGCCTTTAAAAAAGGAACGGAAAGTAGCTTATGTTGCTTTTGGCAATGGAAGCAGAGAGGCATTGGGCGATCGTTTAAAAACAGATTTTAATGCAGATCTATTCTATATCAACTATGCCGATGCTGTGGGCAAAGGTGGAACCGTAGTAAAAAAGATTATCGACGGGAAGTATGATGATGTAGTTATAGGGTTTCATGATATTAATCCACGGAAAGATTTTACACTGAGTGGGCAGAAATATACAAACTATGGCATCTCGCAAAGCGCTATTCAAAACTGGTATGCGTTAAATAAGACCAATGCCATTACCCTGGTATTTGGTAACCCGTTGGCAGCTGCAAGCTTTTGCACTGCAAAATCGCTGGCGGTTTGCTACGAAGACGACGTTGTTTTTCAAAATACCACAGCAGACTGGCTACGTGGGGATTTTGTAGCGGCAGGTACTTTGCCTGTAAGTGTTTGTACTTTTAAGCAGGGCGATGGCAAACTGGTATCTCCCGGCGACCTTACTTACCTGGAACCGATCGGGGATGAGCGTTTTGCAGCTGTAGATTCTATTGCTATTGACGGTATTAAAAAAAAAGCCTACCCGGGTTGTGTTATACTCGCCGCTAAAGATGGTAAAATCGTTTACCATAAAGCATTTGGCAGCTTCGACTACGATAGCCTGGATGCGACACGGTTAAACAGTATTTTTGACCTGGCTTCGGTTACTAAAACATCAGCCGTTACGGTTTCCATCATGAAGATGGCAGAGCAGGGAAAGATCGACTTAAAAAAAAAATTGAGCGACTATCTGCCATTTACTAAAAAGACCAATAAGGCTAATCTTACTTTAGAGAATATTTTATTACACCAGGCGGGCATGGTGTCCTTTATAGGATTTTATAAAGAAACCATTGACGCTAACGGTAATCCCAAACCTGAATTATACAGATCGTCTCCCGAGGAGGGGTTTACCACACAAGTGGCAAGGAATCTCTATCTTAGAAATGACTGGAAAGACACTATCTGGAAAAGAATACTGGAAAGCCCCATTGTGCCGCAGGGGAAAAAATACGAGTACAGCGACAACGATTTCTGGTTTCTGGGAAAGATCGTAGAAACCGTATCGGGTAAGCCCCTGGAGGAGTATGTACAGGATAGCTTTTATATACCCCTTTACATGAAAACTGCCGGCTACAAACCGCTGGATCGTTTCCCCCTGTATGAGATCGTGCCTTCTGAAAAGGAAACCGGTTTCCGCAACCAGCTGATACAGGGTACGGTGCACGATGAAGGTGCTGCTCTAGGCGGAGGAGTAGCGGGCCACGCGGGCTTGTTTTCTACGGCTTATGATCTCGGAAAACTATACCAGATGTTATTGAATGGTGGCGAATTAAATGGCCACCGGTTTTTTAAATGGGAAACGGTGCAGGATTTTACTGCATATAGAAGCGCCATCAGCCGCAGGGCTTATGGATTTGATAAACCTGAGAAGCCAGGAAATACAACGATACAAAACCGCTATCCGAGCTCTTTATCATCATTCCAAACTTTCGGTCATACCGGGTTTACCGGTACCTGCGTATGGGTGGATCCTAAATACAATATTGTGTATGTTTTCCTATCTAACCGGGTAACGCCTACCCGCAATAATCCGCGCCTGGGTTCTTATAATATCAGGGGAGGCATACAGGATGCTATTTACAAAGGACTGGGCATTGTTCAATAAGGCCTGGTATATGAAATGGTATTTGTTGTATATAGCATTTGCGCTATTGCTTTCCTGCCAACAAAAAAACTGCGGGGTAGAACCAGCTATCTATTACTGGAAAAGCCAGTTCAATCCCGGTGCATTTGAGAAGAGGCGATTGGATAGCTTACAGGTGCAAACGATCTACATAAAGTTTTTCGACCTGGCCTGGAACGGAGCCACTAATCAGGCCTCGCCTGTGGCCAAATTATTTACCAGGGATACAGCCTATCTGCGCAGCAAAAAGATCATTCCAACCGTTTTTATAACCAATGAAGTGTTCTATAAGCTGGATAGCGCAGGAGTGAAATTATTGGCGAAAAATGCGGGGTCCTTACTACAAAAATATGTATCGCTTTATTCATTGAAGGAGGTGCCGGAACTGCAGATGGACTGTGACTGGACCCAATCAACGCGCGATAAATATTTTTATTTTTTGAACGAAATCAAGTTGCAATCAATAGCCCCGATGCTATCGGCCACTATCCGGCTGCACCAGGTAAAATATACCACTTCATCGGGCATCCCTCCTGTGGATAGAGGATTGCTGATGTGCTATAATATGGGCAACCTGCAAAAAGAACAAACAGGCAATTCTATTATTGATCCTGAGGAATTCGGTCAGTACCAGGCTTCAATAGATACCTACCCGATACCGTTGGATATTGGCCTTCCGCTTTTCGACTGGTATGTATTATTCCGGGATCATCAATATGCAGGATTGTTTACATCCCTGTCCGCCGATTTACTGGGTACTTTTCAAAAGGAAAACGATAAGGTATATAAAGTGGTAAGCGACACGGTTATTAGCGATCGGGTTCTAAAAGCGGGAGATATTCTAAAATATGAAAATAGTCCTGTTGAGTCGGTTAATAAGATCTTATTCCGTTTAAACAAAAAGCTTACGGCAAAAAATCTGCGCGTAGCTTTGTATCATTGCGATTCAACAATTTTAAGTAAATACCATTTACATGACCTGGAAAACTTTTACAGCGGTTTGCGGCGTTATTAGCGCAGGGCTGGTTGCCTTTCCTCAAAACATCATCGGATGTGGCGGAGGCATTGATCCGTACGATTATTACCTTAGCTTCTTTAACCAATACGCAACTTCGCAGGTGCAGTATAAGCCGTTTTTTTATACCAACGAACAATTCTTGTTTGATTATGATGAGCCGGTAACTCCTGCGGAAGTGCTGGTGAAAGAGTGGGTAGAATTTACCGGTAAATCGGTTTCGGAGAAAGATGCGGATGCTTTCGTGATGAAGTTTCCTGCAAAGGATATTAATACATTGTATTACCATATTGAGAAGAAAACACCTGCCACGCTGCCCGACTCTATCAGTCGCAATGGTATGTCGCAATACTTCCTTAAAAATAAAAACCTGGAAGCATTAGGGTATATTTTATACGCTAAAAAAGTAGAACCACATGCAACCGGCATCAGTGAATGGGAGCCGGAGAAGCGGGATAGCATCGTAATGGACCGGCTGATGAAGAACGGACTGCAGCTGTATGCAGCAGCCAAGACAGACCTGTTCAAATTGAAGTACGCCTACCAGGTAGTGCGCCTGGCACATTATAATAACCGTAGCAGCGATGCCATTAAGTATTATGATGAAATGGTAAGCACCAATACTATTCAAAGCGTACTGCAGCCCATGAGCCTCGCATTGAAAGCTGGCGCTTTATTTCGTACCGGGAAGAACCCCGAAGCCGCTTATTTGTTTTCTAAAGCATTTCATCAAAGCCAGGCCAAAAAGATCTCCAATTATTACGGGTTTGACTGGGCTGTGGTTAAAACGGATAATCCTAAAAATTATCTGGCTCTTTGTAAGAATAACGAGGAGCGGGCGGATATGCTATCCCTGTTCGCGCTAAAAAATCCGGATAACGGACTGGCGCTTTTGAAGCAGATATATCAATTGAAACCCTCGTCTGATTTAATTCCCACATTGGTGGTCAGGGAAATCAATAAGTATGAAGAGCGTTATCTAACTCCACTCATTGGTAAAGAGTATAATAGCGGCTTGTTGGGAATCAGCTATTATTACCAGTATACCGGGAAAGAAACGGATAGTATTTTACAAAAAGAGAAGCCGGAGCTGAACGCATTTGTAGCATTTGTAAATGGTTTAAGTAAGGACTCAAAAGTAAAGGACCCAGCCTTAATGCAGCTGTCTGCCGCTTACGGAGCTTATATATTGAGGGATTATAATAAAGCTAATAATTTACTGGCTTCGCTAAAAACAGCTAAGTTAAATGACCGTTTACAGGATCAATTGATGTTGACCAACCTGCTGGTGCAGATCAGTGCCCAGGAAAAAATTGATGCAGCTTTCGAAGAAAAGATCCTGCCTTCTCTTAAATGGTTATATGGGAAGTCGGTCAAAAATGAAAAAGAAAAGGGGGAGGAAAATGTTTACTATCATGGCAATGGGGAGCAAAGCCAATGGTATAAGTTTTACAGGAATGTTTTGGTAGATATTTTATCCAAGCGTTATAAAGCGCAGGGTAATTTAGATAAAGCATTGCTGGCCATTGGTTCCCCCGAATCCCTGATGCCCGAGTACTACGATCAGTCCACCGAATTTTTAAGAAACCAGTTCAATGGTCTGCAGGCCGAAGCTTTGTACCAGTTTTTAGCAGCAAAAAAGTTCACGCCCTACGAACAGTTTTTAATAACGAATAACCGGCTAAAAATTAAAACAGTAGCCGATTTTGCAGGCACAGCATACCTGCGCGATTACAATTATGATAAGGCTATAGCATGGCTGCAAAAAGTGCCCGGGCAGAATAAGGTAATAGAGAAAGATCCTTTTAAAGAACTGCTTTACGACCAGGAAGAACGTTTGCCGGGGGATAAGGTAACCACCAACAAACTTGCTTATGCCAAAGAAATGAAACGGTTGCAGGGGCTGGTAAAAACCGATGCAAAAAATGCTGCTCAACACCTGTATAAACTGGCATTAGGTTATTACAATGTTACGTATTATGGCTACGCCTGGAGCCTGGTGGAGTACTGGCGTAGTGGTTCAGACGGGTATTATGTGCCCAAAAATGCAACAGCTTTTAAAAAGGATTATTATACGGCTTCCACCGCGGAAGCTTACTTTAGAAGAGCCATGGAGGCCAGTACTAACCAGGAGTTTAAAGCAAAGTGCCTGTTTATGATGGCCAAATGCAGCCAGAAACAGTTGCCCCGGCCGCAATACAGCGACTTTGGTAACTACGATGAGTACCGTGAGAAAACAGATAAGTACGAGGTTGAATTTACCCATAACCGGTATTACCCGCAATTAAAAGCGCAGTTTGGCAATACCAGCTTTTATAAGGATGTCCTTACGAGATGTTCTTACCTGAGTGATTTTACAGCAAAATAGGGCTGGCGGAGAATTTCCTGAATTTCTGACATTATTTTGTTTTTTTTCTATACTTTTGCCCTCCCTTAATCGGAAAGATCTTTTTTCACATATTTGTCGTTTTACGACACCGGTCCTATAGCTCAGCCGGTTAGAGCATCTGACTCATAATCAGAGGGTCCCTGGTTCGAGCCCAGGTGGGACCACACTTCAAATGAAGCAGTTACATATTATTGTAGCTGCTTTTTTATTGCCCCTTGCACAAAATTTGCAAATGTCGAATTCCGTAATGAAAAGAGCTGGTTATTAATTTAATTGTCAACCTAAGTTAGTGAAACTTTTTTTGAAATCCTGGTATAATGATAATGTCAACAATTTTTCGAACACAAAACACAGAAAATGTACATTATCAATTTCACAAAACTTATTCCTGGTGATATTTTATTAACCAGGTCAGATGACCGGGTCAGTCAAATTATCAGAAACAAAACCAAGTCAGAATATTCACATGCAAGTTTATATGTCAGCCAGTCGAGTTACATCCATTCGAATGTGAACGGAGTATGTTCTGAAAATATCCAGAATATTCTTTTAAAGAATAGCGATGATGCGGTCGTACTGAGATTAAAGAAGAATGAATATTTAATACCCAAAGCAATTGAATTCGCCAGGCTTTCAATTGGAACAGAATATGACCTAGATGAAGCCAAGAAAGTTGGTCAAGAAAATGACTATTCCACAGCAAATGCCAATCGACAATTTTGTACAAGGTTTGTTGCTAAGGCATATGAGTATGCAGGTTTACACCTTGTTGAAGATCCAGAATATTGTTCTGCACAACAACTGCTTCAATCATCAGAGTTAATGTTGGTCAATGACATTACAATTCCTGCAATGGAGGAAGATATTAAACGCATTAACTCGGGCAGCTATTTAACAAAACAGACGTCGACTACAGAAAAGGTTTTTATGTCAGTCCGAAAACTTCTTAAAAACGATGTACAAACGTTTGATCAATTAATAGAAGTCCTAATACAGAAGCCAGAATTTGATCGTGAGGTTGTTGATATTTTTAAAGAATTTAAATATTGGGAACTTTGGAAGTTGGAGACCGCTCAAAACCCCTACTTATATGATGTAAGTAGAATGTTAGCATATAAGATTCCCATTGAAGAAAAAATACGTTTATGCTCTGATGTTCTTTCCTCAGAATATCAAGAATCAAGAAGATTTGAAGTTCTTGCCGATCAATTTGAAATTTTGTACGTGATGTATGGATTACAATTCTTCAAGTTAAATGTTCCTTTGTATGACACGTTAATAAATCTCAGTGAAAAGAAACGATTTGTCGCAGAACAAATGATTTCCATATACAGCAATCCTTTCAATATTTTTAAATTATAGATTCTTTTTTCTGATAAACTCAAGAACCTCACTTTTTAAAAAGTAAACCCGACCTCCCTGCTTATGACATGGGAGGCCATTTTTTACCCATGTGTGCAGGGTAACCAGCGATATGTCATCCAGGTGTTTTACTATTTCTTTTCTTGATAGTAGCGGTTCTGAAATCAATTGAGATTTTGGATTGTCCCTGATTTCATTGAAGTATTCGATTAGTACCTCTTTAAGACATTTTTTAATTTCCTCTTTTGAAGTAACAATTATCACACTTTCCATATTCACTGATTTTAAAGAATGAGCTAAATATCTGTGTCCTTATTTTCCCTTTTTCACGAGTGCGTGCTGCATCGCTGGATCATTTAAAACATTTTCCATCACCTCTTCAATAATGTCCAGGGCCTCCCTTTTGATAAGTAGGTAAATATTATTAATATCCTTGGGATCAATTTCATTTATTATTGGAATCGGAACCAGGTTTTCTTTTTCCTTTTTTAAGGCGCTATGATCAATTATAATTCTTGAATGGAAAGCCTTTAGTTCGATTGGCTGATCGGGATTGTCAGCTATGATTCCAACAAATTCTCCGGAAGATAAGCTGGAGATGGTACTGGAGGGGACGGATTGCTCCAGTTGTTTGGAGTGGGATATGGAAGTGTCATTACTGTTGATGGAAATACTTTCCCGGTCTTGGAAGGTTTTGGAAAAACGCTCACTTAAGAGTTTGGCAGTTTCTCCACTCACCTGTCCACTGATGATATTGCCTGTTATATTGAAGATTGTTTCGGCTTCTTACCGGGCGTAGATCATCTTAAGCTGGCTATAATCCTGGACAGCAATAATGGTAGTGATATTATTCGATCTGCCAGTGGTAATGGTATCCATTACAGCAGTAGCCCGGACACTCGCAAATTCATCTAAAACCTGGGCACAGTCATACCGGCCGCGTTGGTTAATGATCTTATTTAGCCGGTCAATATATAGGGACATTATAGGAGCCAGTGCTTCTTTCGCCAAAGGGCTATTACCTGTGTAAGCTCCCCTTAAATCCGGCCGGCGCAGTTAGAGTTAACACGGAATGCGTTTGTTAACTTTAAATTTTAAATAGCGATGAAAAGGAAATTTACAGAGAGCCAGATCGTGGCAGCAATCAAGAAGCAGGAAGGCTGCATAGCAGTTAAGGATATCTGTCGTGAGATAGGTATCAGTGATGCCACTTTTTACAACTGGAAAGCGAAATACGGAGGTATGGAAGTTAAAGATGTGACCAGGATGCGGGAACTGGAGAAGGAAAATGCCGAGTTAAAGAAGATGTTTGCAGAGATGAGTTTGGAGAATCGAGCAATGAAGATTTTTATCGAAAAAAAGTTCTAACGTCTCAGGAGAAAAGGGAAGCTGTTGAATGTCTTACCAAAGATGGACAGCTAAGTAACCGCAAGGCGTGTAAACTGATCAGTTTATCCCGAACCAGCTATCAGTATAAAGCAAAACTTAAGGATGATACAGAGCTACAAAATGCATTAACAGATCTTACTACCAAACATGTGGCGATCGGCTTTTGGCAATGTTGTTACCGGCTTTGGAATAAAGGTTATTGGTGGAATCATAAGCGAATTTATCGGGTGTATACAGATATGAAGCTCAACATACGCCGCAGAGCTAAACGCCGATTGCCAGAACGGGTGAAGCAGCCCCTGGAAGTGCCTACAGGGCCCAATCAGGTATGGAGTATCGACTTCATGAGCGATAGTCTTGTGGATGGGCGCAGATATCGCTTGTTCAATGTCATAGACGATTTTAACAGGGAATCTTTAGCTATTGAAGTAGATACATCATTGCCCTCATTGCGTGTGATAAGAGTATTGGAAAAGCTTATCAATCACAGGGGTATACCGACAACTATTCGTTGTGATAACGGGCCTGAATTTATATCGCATAAACTGGAACAATGGTGTAGCGAAAAGGACAAACCAATAACCTTGCAGATTATTCAGCCTGGCAGAGGCCGATGCAAAACGCTTTTATAGAACGAAAAAACGGGAGTATAAGGCGCGAATTGTTGAACGCATACCTGTTTTACAGTTTGAATGAAGTGCGCGAAAGGTGCGAAGAATGGAGGTTGGATTACAATACCGAACGACCCCACAAATCGTTGGGTTATCTTTCTCCCATCAAGTATCAGGAGATGAGAATATCAGCTTTATCCACACCGGCAAGCGGAAACCTTTTACATATTGAAGCGAAGCCGGTAGTGGATAAAGCGGTGCAAAATGAAAAGAGTATTACATTTGAAAACTCTAACTAACATTGGCACTAAAATAAGGGGAGCTTACAGTCATCTTCAAACAAAATTTTGAACTTCTTAAAATGAATCAGAACGAATCAATAATGGGAGACCAAAAAGTGTAAAAGTTTCCGTAAAAGTCTTTGACGATTTTTGTTTCAAATTTTAGTGTTTCCTTGTGTATCTAGCGTAGATCAATGTGAGTCAATTGTTGGTTCATATTCATTCCGGACTTGAACTTATGAGTGAAAAAAGTTAGCTATCTCTAAAAATATCTTCATCCAGTTGAAGAATTTTCATTTTTAAAAAAAGATTTTGAAGCCTACTTAATGAAGTGACAGGATCTAAATACAGGTGATATTGAGGGATGCCGAACGGTTTAAAGACTTAAAAAACTAATTCAAAAAAGCGAAAATCTGAACGTTAAAAACTTTACTTTTGCTATTAACTTTGATAAAAACAACCAAACGATGTTTTACCATGCAAACCACCAAAATATTCTATATTCTCTTAATTCATGATTGATACCAGCACCCATTTAGTAGAAAGTATACTACTTATAAGGTCTTTTTCATTTTGATGTTACAACTATATACTTAATTCTTTTATTTGGTTTTAATAACTAATTGCTAAGCTATGATCTTCGACAGTAAACAATTTGATAAGACAGTTATAATTTTAGCCGCATTTGTATACCTGATTTGTGCTTACCTTTCGGTTGGATATATACATGCTGATGAGCACTTCCAGATTTGGGAGTTTGCTAATTTTAAGCTAGGTAACACTAGTGAATCGAGTTTGCCCTGGGAGTATCATGATAAAATAAGATCAACTTTGCAACCCTGGCTTGCATATATTGTTCTCTTTTTTCTTTCTAAGATTAACTGCAACGATCCTTATTTAATTACGCTTTTTTGTCGCCTCTGTACATCAATATTTGCATTGATTGTTATATACAGATTTGTAAACAGATTTAAACATTTCGTAGGTGAAAAATATCATGGGGTGTTGATTTTAGTATCTTATTTTTTATGGTTTTTACCTTTGGTGAATTGCAGATTCAGCTCTGAAACCTTATCAGGAATTTTTTTCCTTTGGGCGTTAAGTTTTTTGAATCTAAAATCAAAAGATTTTCAAAGCACCTTCGTTGTTGGAGTTCTTTGTGGATTCGCATTTCTGTTTCGCTATCAAGTAGCTTTTATGATAACAGGCTTATTTCTGTGGCTAATCTATATTAAAATAGACATTAAATATTTAATCCTGTTCATTTTGGGGTGTGCGTTAGTTGTAGGTTTTGGAGTGCTGATTGATAGATTGTTCTATCAGGTTTGGGTTCTTACGAGTTGGGAATATTTTTACACAAATATTATTCAGGATGTGGCTTCATCCTTTGGTACAACATCGTGGTATTCATTTATGGCAGCTATGGTTACTAACATGTTTCTACCGATTGGACTGGTAGTGATACTAGCTGTTATTCTATATTTCGCGATTAATCCTAGGTCTATATTTACATGGATATTGCTGCCATTTATTGTTGTTCATCTATTAATTCCCCATAAGGAAATTAGGTTTTTGTTTCCTATTGTTAACTTTCTCCCGCTCGTAATAGTATCCTCTATTGAGATGGTCATTTCATTGGCAAAAAAGAGTAGTTCGGATATCCAAATAATTTTATCTAGATCACTTCTTTGTATTGGAGCATTGAATGTTATAACTCTTATTCCAGGTATTGTAGTCATTCCTTCAAATGGGAGAATAGCGATGACTAAATACGTTTCAAGTCGCTACTTGAATGACAATGTTAGTTTGTATTATTTATCTACAATGGAATCCAATCCATTCCAGCCCTATGATTTTCTTCATCAGTCTTTCTACCTCAAAGGAAACTTTACCTTTATACCTCTAACGTCAATTGATACCCTAAGCAAAGACATCTTTGAAAATACAGGAGATGTTACTCGACTTTTTGTTTTGCGTAATAATGACCTATTGAATCCCGAAATTAGAAATAAAATAGCGGCGATCGGATTAAAGCCAGAATATTATAGTAATCCGCGCTGGACGATTCCATTGCGAAAAATGTTACTTGGAGATCCGTTTAATAGAGACTATATTTTGTATAAGTTTGAATGATCAAGCTCTCAAATGTATATTATTAGATGACTAATGATTTTATTAGTATGTTATTCATCCAGGTCGTTGATTATTGCTACTAAAAGACCTCCGTCCAGAGCGTTGGGATAAATATATTGATTAAAATTTAGGCGATTATTAAATATAAGGATGTCAGGGACTGTCTTACTCCTTTTTTTCATATACCAATAGATAGCAGTTGTTAAATTATTTAGGTAGAGGACTTTTACGGCTCCGGTTTTATGTAAAAAATGGCTTTCCTCGATAGTGGTGTTTTTTGATGGAAGTGCAATAAGCCGGCCGTCCTGGCCCTGAGCAGTTTCCCAGTCTTTTGGCGAGGCGATTACGATTCCATCTGTACCAATTTTAGAGTTCCAATTTTCAGGATAAATTAAAATTTCGCCATTGGATTGTTGTACAGGTGTCCAGCCGTTTGGAAAGGCCGCAATGTCGTCCTTTGAACTGTTAAAAATGATCCATCCCTTAGGGTATCCCATAGGTCTGCCATTTGAGCTTATTGCAAATCTCCAATTCGGAGGATAGGTTACCACTGTTCCTTTTGGGGCAAATGACTTTCGCCAGTTTGAAGGGTAAGCGACAACTCGGCCATTGGCACTATGGACAACATTGCTATTGGGAGGATAGGGAACGACACGTCCATCAAAGCCTTGAATAGTTTTCCAATTACGAGGGAAGGCGACTAGACGTCCATCAGAGCCCTGCAGCGTTTTCCAATTTTTGGGATATGCGATTATTCGTCCATCCCTGCCCTGGGCTGTTTGCCACTCCGGTGGATATGCTTTTACCCTTCCATCTGTCCCTTGTATAATTTTCCATGGTGCTGGATAGACTATTAATCTTCCATCAGTACCACCAGCAGTTTTCCACGACAGCGTCTGCATACTGGATAAAGGACTTTGGTTGTGACCCGAGTTGTAAAGGTTATTATATGCCCACTCCATTCCAAAAGAAAGGTATGAAAAGTGAATTGATAACAGTGTAATAATTAGTCGCAACATAAGTTCATTCTTAAAATGTTATTACAGACTTGGTATTGAAAGTTAAAATTACTGAATTGAAAAAATCTAGGAATTAATTTTGGTTTTTAAACTTAAACTATTTAAGTTTGGCGAAGATTAGAAAAACGATTTTGCAACTTACGAAAATATTATTAATTACTTATGATTTGTAATCCAACTAATACAACCTTTAACAACGCATTAATTCAAATAATAAAAAATAGTAAATAAAAACACACCGATAACACACCGATAACACACCGATAATACACCGATAATACACCGATAATACACCGATAACACACCGATAATAGCGCTAACTGAATTGAGATTTGCTAGCTATGCTATTTTGATTATTTCACTCTATAATTTAACTGTTGTATGGATTTGATTTTTTCCATTTCCCAGTTACGATTTTTGGTAAAGCAACTTTCCTTAAGAGAATTGTTATCAATGGCTAAAGGGTGTATTTCCTTTTGAAACCTATTTTTCTATCTGACCGTTTGTATCGTATTATGAGTACTAAACCAATTGCGACTTTTATCTAACCAGTATATCTTTTTTCTTAATCTTTAAAATTTAAAAAGTATGGAGAACAAATCCAAAAAACGGCTCATTACATTGGGCGTATTGACTTTCTTTATGGGAATGCTAACAACACTTTACTCTTTTACGGGTTCAACCTATGAGGAGTACGGTACGGATGGTACTAGTGGTGAAGGCTGCTGGGTGACAACTTACAGCCCCTGCCCCCCTAGCACCAACACTAAGTTTACAGTTAATGGTAATTCTAGCACGGAATTTACATTTGAGGAGAAAAAAGGACCTGCTAACACCACCATTGGATTCAACATTTTTAATAAATGGAATATTAATATTGGCAATATTCCGATTCCAACTACTACGTCTACAAGCTCCTCCAAGACGATAGATGGGGTTACTTTTACTCTTTCTTACGAGGTTCAAAGTGCTAACGAATCTTTTTGTAATTCAGGCGGTAGTCAAGCCTGTGCTAGAGTAGATTGCTTTAAGAATCTAATACAAACCTATCAGTGCGCGAGTCCGGGCGGCACAGGAGGTACGGGAGGCTCCGGCGGAACTAGTACTGGAACTGGTGGTAGTGGTGGCTGGTAATTTTTAAAACTTATAGAACCTGTCTAACAAATTGTAACGCTGTTTAGGCAGGTTCTAATTCAATATTCAAAATAATTTTTCGCCGTGGGTAGTTTAAAATATGCTAAAAGGATTGCATTCCTTGTTAGTACAATTGGAGTTTTCATTTCTTGCAATCCAAGTGAGACTAAACAAATCACTTTTCCTAAAGCCACTATTATAAGGGTAGATACAGCTAGTTATAGATATACTACAAATATTGATACACTGATTGATAGTATACGTTTCATTCGCTTGGAGTCAGGCAGTGAAAATATAGTAGGCGAAGTAACTAAAGTTGAATTATTGGGGAACAATATTATTGTGTTAGATAGGAAGATCTCCAATGCCGTTTTTATTTTTGATCAGAATGGCAATTTCGTAAAGAAGCTAAAGTCCCCTAGTAATAATCATATAAGTGATTTTACGATATTGAAAGGCAATATCGTTCTCTTTTTAGATTTTTCAAACGACATAGTTATTTTTAATGCTAAGGGAGAATTTATAAGTAAGCAACATTCGTCCAAAAAACTGTACAGTAGTTCTATTGCGTCTGCTCACGATGATACATATTTATTTTGGAACAATGTTGTTTCATCATCCTTAGGTAGCTTTCGATTGATTGAATATGACTTTAGGTCTCAGCGATTTGTAAATGGCTTATTACCGTTCGATCCAGCATTAGCTAGTGTTGGCAATACTTTTAATCCTACACCATTTAATAAGATTGATGATAGTCGAATTTTAGTATCTCAACCACTAGACGATACAATTTACTCATTAGATTTAGCATTTGAAAAAACCCAACTATATCCCTCTTACATTCTATCATTTCAGAATAAACCTTTACCAAATTCATTTAATAATACCGTTTCTCACAAGGTTAAATTGGAGGAGGCATATAAAAACGGATACTCTTTTTATCTGAGCCATTTTTCTGATTTAACTTCTCTAATTTTATTTTCCTATTATGCCAATAGCTCTTACATGACCTATATATGGGATAAGAAAACACGTAAAAGCGTCTGCAACTCATTGGATGTAATGATCGAAAAAATGAATCTAAAGCTTCCTCAAAAGTTATTACAGGTCGGAAAAAATAAGCTGATCGGTGCCTACCCTGCATATGAGATACACAGCTGGGGTAAAAAGCAGCCTAATAAAAAGATCAATGGTCTTAGCCAGATCGCCAACGAAATTTCACCTATAGATAATCCGATACTCGTAATTCTAGACTTTAAAAAATGAAAAATATAAAGGCTGATTATTTTATCTATGCTTTTTTCGTAATTGCCGGAGCATGTGTCGTCTTTTTATGCATCCAAAATGTAAAGCAGAGAGATACTATTCAATCAATGGTTAAGGTAAATCAAGTTAAAGAGCAATCTCTTATTATTGAAAATGAAAGGAAATATAATTACTTTTCTTTAAAAGAAAATGGTATAGAGATTAACAAGAGCATTCTTCTTGAAGACAGTGCAAAAATATTATTTTCTAATTACATAAAGTCTATAAAACGTCCCCGTCTTATACTTCGGTTTTCGTACTTAGGATGTAATGCCTGCATAGACTCAGCCTTAAGTAAACTCAAGAAGTATGATGATCTTCAGGAGAATGCGGCAATATTTGCTACTTATAGAAACAAAATAGATCTTTTTAAATTTAACACGGTTAATAGAATTACATTGCCATCTTATAATATTAAAGAAGGTGAAAAGGTTCTTAGAGCGGATGAGTTACTTCTTCCCTACATGTTTATCCTCAAACCTAATAACAACCAAATATATGATTTGTTTTTCCCTATCAAAGAGGAGCCAAAAAGAACGGAAGAGTATCTGGAAACAATAGCGGAAAAATATTTTATTAAAAGTTAAGCCATGAAAAATTATATCTTCTTTTTTTTATTTTCTGCAACGTTGATTACCTTAAGGGCACAGCCGGTAAATAATATAAGAATCGATGTGGCTAACTCAATGGGTGGTCCAGTATCACAAATATTTAGCAATGTTAAGTATATTCCATTAGAGACACATAAAATGAGCTTATTTGGGAAAATTGACAAATTGATACTCACAAAAGATAAATTCTTCATATTGGATCATGGTACAGACGCAATTCTTGTATTTGATACTAGTGGAAAGTATCTGCGGAAAATGACAATGGAAAAATATGTTAAGACTTCTAACAGGCAATCCATGGGTATTAAGGATTTTACTGTTAACGAAGGGAAAGGGGAGATTGTCGTGACTCATATGAATGACTTTGATCACCTTTACTTCTTTAATTTGGAAGGTCGCTTTATTTACAAGCTTAAGAGACGAAATTGCCAATCCTTAACTAATATTGATACTGAGCATTACCTTTACGAAAGTACCGTAACTTTTAGAGATTCCATCTCGAAAAGCTCCGGAAATTGCATGATTACCAACGGTGACGTTAGCCAAATATTACAGTATACTTTACCAAGAAAACAAATAAATGGTATCCAATTAGGTAAAAGCCCGATAACGAGACTTGTCGGCAAAAACACTGTATTCTATACGCGCTCGTATGACTACTCAATTTATAAAGTTGATAAAGGAGGGGCAAAGCAGATGTATAAATTTTTGTTTCCGTTGGAGTACTCATTGCCCACGAATTTTCTTGATTCGACTTTTACCGAAGACCGATATAAATATCTTTCGAATAACAAAAAAATTATTTATTCGGTCTCTAATTTTTATAGCTTAAATCAAATGCTTCTTTTTCATTGTAATACTAATACCCCTAATGATATTAATTCCTCATTAATTTATTCTAAGTTATCGCAAAATCTTTTTTCTCTGAGTAAGGTTTATCCGGATAGCACTAATCATTATCTGCCTGTTTATAATGATTATCAGGGTATATTGGCGGCCGATTCAAATTCAATTTATAACTCGCTGCCAGCATATGTATTGTTTGAGAATGCCCATCAGGTCCGGAGTGACGATTTAAAGTACAATGAACCATTGAAAATATTTTTCAAGGCGAAGAACCTAAAAAGCAATCCTGTTATTGTGAAGTTGGAACTTTCCAAGTTGTTATGACTAAGAGCATTTTTTAATGAATTTACTTTTGAGATATACTATAATTATTTCTGTTTATTTCGTACCGTGTCACTCTTATGCTCAAGGCGATAGTACTCGTTTACTTTCAATAAGTGGAATAGTTAAGGACTCAGCACGTAATTATTTGATCAGAGATGCAACCGTGGCGATATATAGTACAAGCGATACTAGCCTTATACGCTATCAACTTTCAAATCAGATAGGTAGATTTAAATTGGAAGGATTGCCGGATCATAAAAAGCTGAAAATTGTAATAAGTTATGCTGGTTACAAGCCCTATGATCATATTATAGATATTTCGGGGAATTCCAACACATATGATCTTGGTTATATTAACCTTGTTGATGGTTCTGACCTTGAAAATATTGTTGTTAAGTCGTTGTTGCCTGTTCGTATGAATGGTGACACTTTGGAATTTAATGCTGATGCATTTAAATTAGACAAAGGTGCAGTAGCAGAAGACCTTCTTAGACGATTACCGGGCGTTATTTTGTGGGGAGATGGCACTATAACTGTTAATGGACGCAATGTGCATGTTGTTTATGTAGATGGAAAAAGGTTTTTTGGTGATGATGCGAAATTGGCTACTCAAAATATACCAAAGGAGGCGCTTGATAAAGTTCAGGTATATCAACAAAATAAAAATCCAGATAATCCATATGACTCAACTACTGTAATTAATTTAAAGCTTAAAGAAAATAAACGGGTAGGGTACTTTGGCAAATTATCTGCTGGCGTCGGGACAAGCAAAACTCATGACTTCGACATTAACATGAATGCATTTACTAGAAGAATGCAGCTGGCAATTATTGGTGCTTTAAATAATACAAATAAGATTGCAAAAAGTGTAGATGATTTATTGATAAATAGTACGTTTAAAAGTAGAAGCTTTGATTACAAACCGGATTTGACATTAAATGGAATAACTCAATCAAAGTCCTCAGGATTGACCTTTAGCTATGACTTTAAAAAAAATGCAGACAGTAGAGAAGGAAGTCAAAATTTATTAAAGGTGAAGTCTTTTTTAAACGATCAGCAAAAAATCCTAGATGAGAATATTTCGTCGATCACAACTGTGGGCGGCGACTCAACCTTGGAGTATAAGACTCTTAATAGAAATCAATCTTCTAGTAGATTAAACATAGTAAATGGAATATACATTTATCAGAAATCCAATCTTTACTTTGATATTCGACCATCTTATCAGGAACTTAAACAAAATAACCGAAGCCAGGTAAGCCAGCTGGTAGCATCTAATATCAACGGAGTTGTAAGTGAGAACAGTAACAGACTGGATAATTCATCGACGAGCAATAAGCTGGACATAGAAACCAAACTTTCTGCAGATCTTAGTCAAACAAAGGCTGCGGCAAAGCAAATTGTTATAAATTATAAAGTTTCGCGTGGAAATACAAAAAATATTTCTAATATTTCAAATGAGTTTACCAGTTATATACCTGACTCCCAAATTATTCTTACAGCACGAAATTATGACATTGAAACTCAAGGTACTGATCAGGAACTGAATGTTTCTTTTTTGGATTTCGGAAATTTATTTCGGAATTCCAAATGGTTTTCCTCATTTCAATATAATCTTGTTAATGGATTGAAGATCAAAGATGAGTTGCGAAATCAGGTCGTTTTTGATATTCTGTCTGGATCAAAAAATGAGAATTTTAATTTATCAAATCGAAATACTTATCAATACATAGAGTATACACCTGGAGTTTCCATAGGTAAAAATTATATTAGAAGTATCGCTGACAGATACAGAAAGTCCCTATCTATAAATTCCGAGTTTAAGTATCAGTTGTTTTATCAAGGCAATCGATCTGAAAATTCATTATTAAGTTTTGTTAAACACTACTCCAACTTCGTTCCGACTTTGAATGTTAATTTTTTAAATGAACAGTATGGACGTTTTAAACGAGAAATTGTATTTTCTTACCGAACTAATGTAGAATATCCTGAGTTAGAACAACTTTACCCATTGGTAGATAGTATAAATCCATATTTTATCCGAATTGGTAACTCAGCGCTATCTCAGTCTGTAGAACGTTCACTTAACGTTAGATTTCAATATAGTGGTCTTAGAAGAAATGCTATTAATGCAGGTTTCAATTTAATTGCAGGTACCACCAAAAATGCTTTAACTGATAGTACTATTTTACTTAACGACGGAGGAGTGGTCCAATACACCGTTAATTCAAATGCCTTTCAGCACTACTTGCTTACAGCAAACCTTTCCAAGAACTTCGACTTAAGCAATAGTAATAAATTGCAACTCATGCTTAGGCCGGCGTTAGATTACTCGCGACGGCCAGCTTATCTTCAAAGTGCTACGCAAACTATTTTTAACGTTTCCCCAATACTTAGAATCACTAATAATATCTCCGTTTACTACAACCACAAAGAACATTTTTATTTGAGCATGCTTTTCGAACATCAATCATATGTAAGATACAAAGACCGGTTGTCTTCCAATAATTTGTATACTAATTTGAAGCGCCTTTCCTTAATTAGCGGTGTTGATATTTTGAAGAGTATAAACTTGAGTAGTGATTTATCATACTCAAATTTAAAATTTAATCGTAATCAAAAAACGGAATTTTTCCTTTTAAATATTTCACTTGAACATCGTTTTTTCTCTGGAAAAAATTTAAGCTTAAAATTTTTAGCCTTTGACATTTTAAGGCAAAATAAGTCATTCGTTACCCGGGCTTCTCCGTTTAGCGTGACAACGGAGCAACGGAATGTTTTACAAAACTACTACATGCTCACTCTTTCTTACTACCCACGCCAGTTTGGCAAAAAAAGATAAAATTAATGTGTTAATGTTATTGAAGTCCTTGTTATGAAAAGCATGAACCTTTTTAGAGTTGATAACCTTATCGCAACTGGAATAATTCTCATTGCCGCGTGTTACGCATATAGTCCCATAAGCTACATGGGATTTGCTTCTGTAGACGACACCTGGATGTTACTCGGAAATCCTTATGTTAAAGGAAATTTATTTGACATTGAATATTTAAAGGGGGTCTTCTCTAGAATTAATGATATACAGTATTCACCAATTAACACGATATACTATAATCTAATATATAAGATTAATGGCTTCGATCCATATTATTATCACTTTTTTAATTTTTTAATCCACCTGTTAAATGCTTATTTGGTTTACAAACTGGTAAAGTTAGTTTACGTGACCTTTGAAATGGATGAGTCTGACATGCTAAGTTTTATTATTACTTTTTTCTGGTGCATTCACCCACTAAACGTCGAAACAGTGGTTTGGGTTTCAGGCTCTAAAATTTTACTTTGCAGTCTACTGACACTTCTTTCGCTATACTATTTCTTCAAAGCTATTCAAGGAAATAATAATCTGTTGTATCTCTCGATTAGTTTGCTAAGTTTCCTCGCTTCCTGTTTTGTAAAGGAACAGGGATTAATGACTTCTTTTATTATGGCACTTGCATTTATATGTTTTAGCTATCAAAAGAAAAGATCTATTTGGCAGAAAAGCAACAGTATACTGATCGTCATGTTAATTGGATGTATATTGTTTTCTATTCTTTTTGCTATATTTTCACTTGTAGTCAACGAAGTCTATAATAGTGTGCCACCTATTTCAAGATATCCTTTTTATCAAAGAGTAATATTGATATTCTATTGTATAAGTTTTTACGTAATTAATTTTCTGGTTCCGGTCAATTTACATTATCATTATGAGTATCCAGTAACGCCAGATCAGCCTATGCCGTTCAGCTTTTATTTTTTCCCTTTATTCTTTATTCTTTTTTGTTATTATCTTTTAAAAGTCATGCTCCAATCAAGGCAACTGTATTTTTATATTTTTTCTTTTGGCTTGTTCGTTATAGAAATCTCAATAGAATTGCAAATTATACCGATGACGCGTCCGGCAATAATGGCTGACAGGTATATGTACATACCCTCAATTGGCTTGTTAATTATTGTGTGCTATCTTTTAAAGACACTTGTCCAGGAGTTTCGAACAGAAAAGGTTAAATCTTTTTTCATTTTTTTGTTTTGTAGCTATGGCGTTTTTTTCATTTCCTATTCAAATCAACTCACAGAAAATTGGTTCAGACTAAATTTTATTAAATGAAAGATAAGAAGCAAACATCCAAACTGTTAATTGCAATAACTATTATCTCAATTTTATTAGCCTGCTATGGTTTGATGAAGAAAAGAGGTGCGGCTCAGATACTAAATGTAAGCCTAACTCCTTATTCGATTGAGGAACATAACAATTCAATACATAAATTTTGGGATAACTACCCAGACTTGGTTTTGCAAAACCGTAATAAATCAATTGATCCTAACTTTCGAGTTAATAGTCATTATGATATCAAGAGAATTATTAAAAATGGAAATACACTCTTTTTAAGGGCTCGATTACAGCACGTTGAAAAATCAGTAGACAGTTTACTTATAATGCAGATTAAAACTGCAATAAAAAATAATGGAACCAAGCTTTTTATTCTACCAGATAAGGATTGTATCAATATTGTAAAAGGTATGAATTTAGATCCAGGTCAGGTCACAGTTCTGACGGTTGAAAATAAACTTCCCTTGATAATTGAGGAAGAAAAGCTATCCTACTTTTTTAGAATAGAACAGGGATTTAAAGTAAATGATATCTATGTGCCTAGACGCCAGACTCCAGAATTACTGGAAAAATATTTAGAGTTTCAAAATACAAAGGTGATGAATTAGCATCATGAGTTTTTATAAAATTTGATACTGCGATTTATCATTATTGAGTTGATTGCGAAATTTTTCAAAAATGTATTACAGATGGTAAAGCTACTATTGTTGAATAAACATGTATTAATTCTTCTTAGATATTTGGTAACCGGATGTTTAGGTCTTTCAGTAGACTTTACTATAACCTTCTTTTTAAGAGAATTATTGGATGCAAATCAATATTTCGCATCAGCTGTTGGGTTTGTTTTTGGCGGGATTCTTACCTTCTTACTTCACATTAATTGGACTTTTAAACAAAAGAATAATAAGCTGTCCCGATTTGGTATTTACATAATAACTTCTGCAATCGGTTTGATGCTCAATTTGCTGATTACTATTTCAGCTAATAATCTGACGCTCCATTTTTATGCAAGTAAATCAATTGCAGTAATTATGGTTTTTATTTGGAATTTCGGAGTAAATCGTATAATTACGTTTAGATCTAACACATTATTAAGAAGGGCAGACACTCTCTCTGCCAATCGTAATTAGATATAATGTTTTAGAGGTTAAGGAAAATAGTCAATAAACTTTAATAAAATCCCCTGCCGCGGATATCTTTACCTACAATGAGGGTCATAAGAGTACTGGAATATTTGAGAGAGTTCAGAGGTCTGCCCACAATGATCAGGGTCGATAATGGGCCGGAATTTATCTCTCATAAGCTGGATTTGTGGTGCCGAC
>PJTQ01000445.1_pt1 | contig 23495 bp, 17 predicted proteins | sample 1512231 | NCBI WGS metagenome assembly PJTQ01 (sample SAMN08177688, study PRJNA422409) | Soil metagenome, whole genome shotgun sequencing project. | isolation source: Soil (3) enriched on wood chips | place: USA: Madison | collected 2015-01-15 | reverse complement strand
TCGCGCTGGCGCTGGTGCGCGACGCGCACAACCTCGATGTCGCACGGCTGGGCCTGCAGGGCGCGATGGTGCAGATGGTGTCGCACGGGTTCATCTCCGGCGCCATGTTCTCGTGCATCGGTGTGCTGTACGACCGCATGCACACGCGCCGGATCGCCGACTACGGCGGCGTCGCCAACGTGATGCCGTGGTTCGCGGCGTTCTGGATCTTCTTCTCGATGGCCAACTCCGGCCTGCCCGGTACCAGCGGATTCGTCGGCGAGTTCATGATCATCCTGGCCAGCTTCCAGCACCATCCGCTGATCGCGTTCGCCGCTGCGACCACGCTGATGATCGGTGCCGGTTACTCGCTGTGGCTGGCCAAGCGGGTGATCTGGGGAGACGTCGGCAACGCCCACGTGGCCGAACTGAAGGACATCAACAGCCGCGAATGGATCGTGCTCGGCGTGTTCGCCGCCGGTGTGCTGCTGATCGGCATCTGGCCGAAGCCGCTGACCGACCTGATGGAGCCTTCCATCGCGCAACTGGCGGCGCAGCTCGCCGCAAGCAAGCTTTGAGGACGGTGCCGCGATGATCCCTGGTGTATTGATCCAAGGCGTGATGACCCCGCAGGTGAGGGGCCTGGCGGATATCGCGCCGCTGGCGCCCGAGCTGCTGGTGGTGCTCGGTGCGTTCGCGCTGCTGATGCTGGACCTGTTCCTGGACGAGCGCCGCCGCATCGTCACCCACGTCGGTGCGATCGGCGTGCTGCTGGCCGCCGCATGCATGGTCGCCACCGGCATGGGCGGGCAGGGCTCGGTGATGCACGACATGTTCGTCCGCGACGACATCGCCGACGTGCTCAAGATCTCCCTGCTGGTGATTTCGGCCGTGGCGCTGGGCTTTGCGTGGACCTTCATGCGCGAGCGCGGGCTGTACAAGGGCGAGCTGCCGGTGCTGGTGCTGTTCGCGACCGTGGGCATGATGCTGCTGGTGTCGGCCGGCAACCTGACGATGGTCTACGTCGGGCTCGAACTGCTTGCCCTGGGGTCGTACGCGCTGGTGGCGATCGACCGCGACAATCCGCTGTCGTCGGAAGCGGCGATGAAGTACTTCGTGCTCGGTTCACTGGCCTCGGGCCTGCTGCTGTACGGCATGTCGCTGCTGTATGGCGCCACGCGTTCCCTGGACCTGGCGACCATCCACGACATCGCCGGCGGGCTGACCGGCGACGACCGCGTGCTGATGCTCACCGGCACGGTGTTCATCGTCGTCGGCATCGCGTTCAAGTTCGGCGCGGCGCCGTTCCACATGTGGCTGCCCGACGCCTACCACGGTGCGCCCACGCCGATCACGTTGTTCATCGGTTCGGCGCCCAAGCTGGCCGCCTTCGGCATGACCTATCGCCTGCTCGAGGCTGGGCTGGCACCGGCCGGCGACCAGTGGCACCTGCTGTTGGCGGGGCTGGCCGCGCTGTCGCTGGCGATCGGCAACATCGTGGCCATCGCGCAGACCAACCTCAAGCGCATGCTGGCGTATTCCACCGTTTCGCACGTGGGCTTCATCTTCCTCGGCTTTGCCGGTGGTGGCGCCCAGGGGTATGCGGCGGCGATGTTCTACGCGATCAGCTACGCGATCATGGCCACCGCGGCGTTCGGCGCCATCATCATGCTTTCGCGCAACGGCTTCGAGGCTGACCGCATCGACGACTTCAAGGGCCTGAACGCACGCAGCCCGTGGATGGCCGGACTGGTGCTGTGCATCATGGCCTCGCTGGCCGGCGTGCCGCCGTTCCTGGGCTTCTGGGCCAAGCTGGCGGTGCTGCGCGCGGCGATCGAGGGCGACATGCTATGGCTGGCCATCGTCGGCATCGTGTTCGCGGTGATCGGGGCGTTCTACTACCTGCGCGTGATGAAGGTGATGTACTTCGACGAGCCGGCCGGCGAGCCCATCCAGGTGCGCCCGGGCCGTCCGTTGCAGGTGGTGTTCTCGATCAACGCGATCTCGCTGCTGGTGCTGGGCTTCGCCTGGAGCCCGCTGATGGCGTGGTGCCAGCGAGCCTTCGGGGTCTAGCGCGGCGCAAAGCCGCGCTTCCGATTTCCCTCCCCTTCAAGGGGAGGACAAGGGTGGGGATGGGTTTCCAGCCAGTCGAGGCTGAACCGTGCCACCCCATGCCTGAGCCGCGATACCACGGAGTGCCGATCGACTGCCTCTCCGTCAGATTGACATTCCATATTCTTCTTTTCTCCTTGCAAGGAGAAGGAAGATGAACAGCGCGCCTGCTGGGCATCCCCCTCTCGTGCCGGACCGCCATCCCCACCCTTGCCCTCCCCTTGGAGGGGAGGGAAACCGGACGCGCTTGCGCGCGGTATTCCCGCGGGCTTGCAATAAATCCCCGTAGTCACCATAATTCCGCGCCTGATGCGGGGTGGAGCAGTCTGGCAGCTCGTCGGGCTCATAACCCGAAGGTCGCAGGTTCAAATCCTGCCCCCGCTACCAGCTTTTCGCGGTCGACGGAAAGCCTCCACGGAGGCTTTTTTTGATGGCGACAAGTCGGGCTTGGTCGAGGCAGGCTTCATGCCTCGACGCCGAAATCCAGTGGCATCGGACAAGGGGCCCCATGGGCCCCTTGTCGCTTTGGGGCCGCCCCGCGTCGTACGGCAGGCAGGACCTTCACGAAACAGATGACCGACAAGGCAACCCAAATCGCGACCCTGCTGGCGCCGACCGTCCAGTCCCTCGGGCTGGAACTGCTCGGCGCCGAGTACCTGCCGGCCCCCGGCAGCGCGGTGCTGCGCCTGTACATCGACGTGCCGGCCGATGCCGGCGACGGGCGCCTGGTCGGGATCGAGGATTGCGAAGCGGTGAGCCGCGAAGTATCGGCGCAGCTCGACGTCGAGGACCCGATCGCCAGCCAGTACACGCTGGAGGTCTCTTCCCCCGGCGTCGACCGGCCGCTGTTCGCGCCGTCGCAGTTCGCGCGGTTCCTGGGCGAGCGCGCCAAGGTCGGCCTGAAACTGCCGCAGGACGGGCGCCGCAGGTTGCAGGGCGTCATTGCCGCGGTCGACGGCGACCGCATCACTTTCGACGTCGACGGCACCCCCGTCGAGGTCGGTTTCGACAACGTCGACAAGGCGCGCCTGGTCCCGGACTGGGTGGCGCTGGGCCTGGCGCCCGCGCAGGACAAGTCGGGGCGCGACGCGCGCCCGGGCAAGCAAGCGAAGAAGAAACCCACAGACAAACGAACCAACAAGACGGCGGCGGCAAAACCGTCCCCCGCGGAGTGAGAAGCAGATGAGCAAGGAACTGTTGCTGGTCGTGGATGCGGTCGCCAATGAGAAGGGCGTGCCCGAATCCGTGATCCTCGAGGCGATCGAAGCGGCACTGGCCACCGCGGCCAAGAAGCGCTACCTCGACCAGGACGTGCTGACGCGCGTCCAGATCGACCCCAAGGACGGCAACTACCAGACCTTCCGGCGCTGGGAAGTGGTGGCCGACGACGTGGTGATGGAATCGCCCGACCGCCAGATCCGCCTGATGGACGCGGTCGACGAGAGCGAGGGCGCCGAGGTCGGCGACTTCATCGAGGAGCAGATCGACAACGTCGATTTCGGCCGTATCGCCGCCCAGGCCGCCAAGCAGGTGATCGTGCAGCGCGTGCGCGAGGCCGAGCGCGCGCAGGTCGTCGATGCGTGGAAGGACCGCGTCGGCGAGCTGGTGACCGGCATCGTCAAGCGCGTCGAGCGCGGCAACGTCTACGTCGACCTGGGCGGCAACGCCGAGGCGTTCATCCCCAAGGACAAGGCGATCCCGCGCGACATCGTGCGCGCCGGCGACCGCATCCGCGGCTACCTGTACGACGTGCGCACCGAGCCGCGTGGCCCGCAGCTGTTCATCAGCCGCGCCGCGCCGGAATTCATGATGGAGCTGTTCAAGCTCGAAGTGCCGGAAGTCGGCCAGGGCCTGGTCGACATCAAGGCCTGCGCACGCGACCCGGGCGACCGCGCCAAGATCGCCGTGCTCGCCTACGACAACCGCACCGATCCGATCGGCGCCTGCATCGGCATGCGCGGCTCGCGCGTGCAGGCGGTGAGCAACGAGCTCAACGGCGAGCGCGTCGACATCGTGCTGTGGTCGGACAACCCGGCGCAGTTCGTGATCAACGCGATGGCGCCGGCCGAGGTGCAGTCGATCGTGGTCGACGAGGACAAGCATTCGATGGACCTGGCCGTGGCCGAGGACCGCCTCGCCCAGGCGATCGGCAAGGGCGGGCAGAACGTGCGCCTGGCCAGCCGCCTGTCGGGCTGGCAGCTCAACGTGATGACCCAGGACCAGGTGGCCGAGAAGTCGGAGGCCGAGCAGGCCACCGCGCGCGCGCTGTTCCAGGAGAAGCTGGAGGTCGACGAGGAAATCGCCGGCATCCTGGTTTCCGAGGGTTTCAGCACGGTCGAGGAGATCGCCTACGTGCCGGTCGGCGAACTGCTGGCGGTGGAGGGCTTCGACGAGGACATCGTCGAGGAACTGCGCGCCCGCGCCCGCGATGCGCTGCTCAACGATGCGCTGGCGGTCGAGGAGGAGCTCGACGAGAACGCGCCCGCCGAGGACCTGCTGGCATTGGAGGGCATGGACGAGGAGACTGCCTTCGCGCTGGCCCTGCACGGCGTGCGCACCAGCGAGGACCTGTCGGACCTGGGCGCGGACGAGGTGGTCGAGTTCGGCATCGGCGGACTGGATGAAGAACGCGCCGCCGCGCTGATCCTGGCCGCACGCGCCGAGGAGATCGCGCGGCTGGAGCAGGAAGGCTGAGCGAACGCGCCGGCAGGCGCTTGCGCCGCCGGCCACGTTCGCATGCGCCCGGACAGGATGTCCGGGCCGGGCATCCCCGGATGCCGGAGTTGGCCAGGGAAGGTGGCAGGAGAGGCTGGAGGGCCGATCCCGGCAGCAGGCCGCCATGACAGGCGCCGCACCGGGCCGTTTCCTCCCCCGCAGTAGAATCGTTCCATCGCGCGCAGGGCCCAGGCCCCGCCAAAGGACACGGAAACCGAATGTCGCAGCAAACCACCATCCGCAAGCTTGCCGCACTGGTGAACACGCCGGTCGATAAATTGCTGGAGCAGCTGGCCGAAGCCGGCATGAAATTCAGCGATCCCGACCAGGTCGTGACCAGCACCGAGAAGGTCAAGCTTCTGGGCTTCCTGCGTCGCACCCACGGCAAGGCCGGCAAGGCCACCGCCGAGGATGCGGTCGTACCGAAGAAAATCACGCTCAGTCGCAGCCGCAAGCAGGAACTCACCGTCGGCGGCGGCAAGAACCGCGCGACAGTCGACGTCGTCGTGCGCAAGAAGGTCACCCTGGTCAAGCCGGGCGAGGCCGAGCCCGAGACCACGGCCGAGCAGGCCGCGGCGGCGGGGAACGACGAGCGCGCCGAGATCCTGCGCAAGCTCGAGGAATCGCGCCTGCGCAACCTGACCGAGCAGCAGCGCCTGGCCGAAGAGGACAAGCGACGCGCCGAGGAAGCGGCCGAGCGCAAGCGCAAGGAAGAAGCCGAAGCTGAACGCCTGCGCCTGGAAGCCGAGGCGGCCGCGGCCGCTGCCGCGCTTCCGGCCGAGGAAGACGCCGCCGGGCGCAAGCCGGGGCACGGCCATGGCCATCCGAAGCCGCCGCCGCCGCGCAGCGACGACCGCGGACCCAAGCACAAGACCCGCGGCTCGCACGCGATGGTGGCCGGCGTCGAGGACGACGAGAGCGCCGCCCGCTTCGCCGGCAAGCTGCACCTGACCGCGGCCGACCGCGCGCGCCGGACCAGCGGCCGCGGCAAGGCCCGGCCGACCCGCCGGCACGCCGAACAGGCGCGCTCGGGCACCGGCTTCACCAAGCCGACCGCGCCGGTCGTGCGCGAGGTGGCCATCGGCGAGGCGATCACCGTGGCCGACCTGGCGCAGAAGCTGGCGATGAAGGGCGGCGACGTGGTCAAGGCGCTGTTCAAGATGGGCGTCATGGCGACCATCACCCAGAGCATCGACCATGACACCGCGGTGCTGGTCACCGAGGAACTGGGCCATACCGCCGTGCGCGCCACCGCCGACGACGCCGAGACCGAGCTGCTCGCGCACGTGGAGGAAATCGGAGGCGACAAGAGCATCCGTCCGCCGGTGGTCACCATCATGGGCCACGTCGACCACGGCAAGACGTCGCTGCTCGACTACATCCGCCGCACCAAGGTCGCCTCCGGCGAGGCCGGGGGCATCACCCAGCACATCGGTGCCTACCAAGTCGAAACCGACAAGGGCGTCATCAGCTTCCTCGACACCCCGGGCCATGCGGCCTTCACCTCGATGCGCGCGCGCGGCGCCAAGCTGACCGACATCGTGGTGCTGGTGGTGGCCGCCGACGACGGCGTGATGCCGCAGACGATCGAGGCCGTCCAGCATGCCCGCGCCGCGGGCGTGCCGCTGATCGTGGCGATCAACAAGGTCGACAAGACCGAAGCCGATCCTTCGCGGATCAAGAACGAACTGCTGGGCCACGAAGTCGTTGCCGAGGAGTTCGGCGGCGACACGCAGATGGTCGAGCTTTCGGCCAAGACCGGGCAGGGCGTGGACAACCTGCTTGACGCGATTTCGCTGCAGGCCGAGGTGCTGGAGCTCACGGCCGTCGCCGAGGGCCGCGCCACTGGCGTGGTGATCGAGTCCTCGCTGGACAAGGGCCGCGGCCCGGTCGCCACGGTGCTGGTGCAACAGGGCCTGCTGGAGAAGGGCGACTACCTGGTCTGCGGCGTGCAGTACGGCCGCGTACGCGCGCTGTTCGACGAGAACGGCAAGCAGCCGGCCAGCGCCGGCCCGTCGATCCCGGTGCAGGTGCTTGGCCTGTCGGGCGTGCCCGATGCCGGCGACGACTTCGTCGTGGTCGAGGACGAGCGCCTGGCCAAGGAGGTCGCGCAGCAGCGCGACGCCAAGCGTCGCGAGACGCGCCTGGTCAACCAGGCGGGCAACCGCATGGAAGACATCATGGCGCAGATGGGCGAGGGCTCTGGCCAGCTCAGCCTGCCGCTGATCATCAAGGCCGACGTGCAGGGTTCGGTGCAGGCACTGCGCGAGGCATTGACCGGGCTGTCCAACGACCAGATCCGCATCAACGTGATCGGCTCGGGCGTGGGCGGCATCACCGAATCCGACGCGCAGCTGGCCGCGACGTCCAAGGCCACGGTGATCGGCTTCAACGTCCGTGCCGACGCGTCGGCACGCAAGGTGATCGAAGGCAACGGCGTGGACCTGCGCTACTTCTCGATCATCTACGACGTGATCGACCAGGTGAAGCAGGTGGCCTCGGGCATCCTGGGCGTGGAGATCCGCGAGGAGATCATCGGCACCGCCGAGGTCCGCGAGGTGTTCCGCAGCTCCAAGTTCGGTGCGGTGGCCGGTTGCATGGTCGTGGAGGGCATGGTCAAGCGCAACAAGCCGATCCGCGTGCTGCGCGACAACACCGTGGTCTTCGAGGGCGAACTCGAGTCGCTGCGCCGCTTCAAGGAGAACGTCGACGAGGTCCGCAACGGCACCGAGTGCGGCATCGGCGTGAAGCAGTACAACGACGTGCAGCCGGGCGACCAGATCGAGTGCTTCGAGCGTATCGAGGTGCAGCGCACCCTGTAAGGGTGCGCGGGATGGGGGATTCGGGATCGGGGATTGGAAAGAGCCCCTTTGCGACCGCCCCCATCCGCCTTTTTCATCCGAATCCCGAATCCCGAATCCCGAATCCCGAATCCCGAATCCCCAAATGACAAAGTCATTCACCCGCACCGACCGCGTTTCCGCACAGCTCCGCCGCGAGTTGGGTACGCTGGTGCGCGATGCGGTGTCCGAGCATGGCCTGCCGTCGGTCAGCGTCTCGGACGTGGAAGTCACGCGCGACCTGGCGCATGCCAAGGTGTTCGTGACCGCGCTGCAGCCCGAGCGTGCGGCCGAAGCGATGAAGGGGCTCAAGGCGGTCGCGCCCGAAGTGCGCTACCGGCTCGCGCGCGCAGTGAACCTGCGCCACGTGCCGGAGCTGCATTTCCACTACGACGATTCGGTCGATCGCGGCGAACGCATCGACAACCTGCTGCGCGACCTTCCGGATACCGGCGAGAGCTGAGCCGTTTGCAGGAGTATTTGTAGGAGCGGTTTCAGCCGCGAGGTCTTTCCTTCCTCGATCACGCGGGCCAAAAGCTCGCGGCTGAAGCCGCTCCCGCAGCTGCACCGGCTCCACGACCCTACAATGCCCGCATGAGCAAGCCGCCGCGCACGCGCTTCCGCAGCCTCGATGGCATCTTGCTGCTCGACAAGCCGCGGGGGCTGAGTTCCAACCAGGCCCTTCAGCGCGCACGCCACCTGTTCCGCGCGCGGAAGGCCGGGCACACCGGCAGCCTCGATCCCCTGGCCACCGGCCTGCTGCCGGTCTGCTTCGGCGAGGCGACCAAGATTGCCGGCGGCCTGCTGGGTGCGCGCAAGGCCTACGACGCAGTGACGCGATTGGGGCAGGTCACCGACACGGACGATGCCGACGGCCAGGTGCTGCGCGAGCGATCCGTGCCGCCGTTGTCCATCGAAACGATCGACGCCGCCCTGCGGGAGCTGAGCGGACGCATCTTCCAGCGCCCACCCATCTATTCGGCACTCAAGCGCGGTGGCGAGCCGCTGTACGCCAAGGCGCGCCGGGGCGAGGTGGTGGAAGTCGAACCGCGCGAGGTCGACGTGCACGCCTTCGAGCTGCAATCGGCTGCCGACCTGCTCGACGCCGGTGCGCCGCTGCTGCGCCTGCGGGTGGAGTGCGGGTCAGGCACCTACGTCCGCAGCCTGGTCCGCGACCTCGGTGAGCTCCTGGGCTGCGGCGCCCACGTGGCTGAACTGCGGCGGCTGTGGGTCGATCCCTTTCGCGAACCCAGGATGTGGAGCTTCGAGGCGCTGGAGGCGCTGGCCGGCCGCGGCGATCGCGGGCTCGACGCCTGCGTCCTGCCGGTGGAGAGTGGCATGGCCTCGTGGCCGGAGGTGGAGGTCGATGCGGCGCAGGCAGCGCGTCTGGCCCATGGGCAGGCGGTTGCCGGCCGCTTCGTCCCGGCCGGGGCGGTGGCGATTTTCGGGGCGGACGGTCGGGCACTGGGGCTGGGCGAGGTCGACGGGCAGGGCGGCCTGCGGCCGCAGCGCTTGTTCAGCTGGGCCTGCGCGCAGCCCGGGGAACGGTCGGACGACGCTCGCTGACCTTGTGGCAGACGCCGCCAAGCGCTACAATTTTGCGGCTTTTTTCAAGCATTTCCGCAGTATCCCAGCAAACGGCGGGCCGGGCGGTGCGCGAACCATGCCAGCGGCATGAGGCGCGTTCCTGCAGGCCACGCATCTACCCAGAGGCAACAAGATGTCCATCGATACCAGCACCGTCATCAACGAACACAAGCGCGGCGACAACGACACCGGTTCGCCGGAAGTCCAGGTCGCCCTGCTCACCGCCCGCATCGTGCACCTGACCGAGCACTTCAAGGCCCACAAGCACGACCACCACAGCCGTCGTGGCCTGCTGAAGATGGTCAACCGCCGCCGCAGCCTTCTCGACTACCTGCACCGCAAGGACGCAGCCCGTTACAAGTCCCTCATCGAGAAGCTCGGCCTGCGCCGGTAACCACGGACAACACCGCGGCGCAGCAATGCGCCGCGGTTCTTTTTGGATCGCTCAGCGCGATCCGCCCGGTCGGGGGCAAGGGCTTCCCTCCGGTTCATCGCAAGAGTCATCCAAGGAATACACACGTGGCAAAAGTTACCAAGAGCTTCCAGTACGGCAACCAGACGTACACGATCGAGACCGGTGAGGTCGCCCGCCAGGCCGGCGGCGCCGTCATGGTCTCGGTCGACGGGACCGTGCTGCTGGTCAGCGCCGTCGCCAACAAGACCGCGCGCGAGGGGCAGGATTTCTTCCCGCTCACCGTCGACTACCAGGAGAAGTTCTACGCTGGCGGCCGCATCCCGGGCGGCTTCTTCAAGCGCGAAGGCCGCGCGACCGAGAAGGAAACCCTGATCTCGCGCCTGATCGACCGTCCGATCCGCCCGCTGTTCCCGGACGGCTTCCGCAACGAAGTGCAAATCATCGCCACCGTGATGTCGATGAATCCGGAAGTCGACGGCGACATCCCGGCCCTGATCGGTGCCTCCGCCGCGCTGGCGTTGTCCGGCGCGCCGTTCGACGGCCCGATCGGCGCCGCCAAGGTCGGCTACAAGGACGGCCAGTACCTGCTGAATCCCACGAAGACCGCGCTGACCGACTCGCAGCTCGAGCTCGTCGTCGCCGGTACCGCCAACGCGGTGCTGATGGTCGAGTCCGAGGCGCAGGAACTGTCCGAGGACGTGATGCTCGGCGCGGTGATGTTCGGCCACCAGCAGATGCAGGTGGCGATCAACGCCATCAACGAACTGGTTGCCGAGGCCGGCAAGCCGAAGTGGGAGTGGGCCGCCCCGGCCGCCGACCCCAACATGGTCGCCGCGCTCAAGGCAGCGGTCGGTGATCGCCTGACCCAGGCCTTCGCCGTGCGCGACAAGCTCGAGCGCAAGGACGCCATCTCGGCGTTGAAGAAGGACGTGATCGCCGGCCTGGCCGAGCAGATCGAGGCCAACGGCTGGAACCCGGCCGAAGTCTCCAAGCAGTTCGGCGAGTTCGAGTACGAGACCATGCGTAGTGCCGTGCTCAGCAGCAAGGTCCGCATCGATGGCCGCGCACTCGACACCGTGCGCCCGATCAGCAGCAAGGTCGGCGTGCTGCCGCGTACCCATGGCTCGGCGCTGTTCACCCGCGGCGAAACCCAAGCGATCGTGGTCACCACCCTGGGCACCGCGCGTGACGGCCAGATCATCGACGCCGTCTCGGGCGAGTACAAGGAACACTTCCTGTTCCACTACAACTTCCCGCCTTACTCGGTCGGCGAAGCCGGCCGCATGATGGGCCCGAAGCGCCGCGAGATCGGCCACGGCCGCCTGGCCAAGCGCGGCGTGCTTGCCGTGATGCCGACGATGGAAGAGTTCCCGTACACCATCCGCGTGGTCTCTGAGATCACCGAGTCGAATGGCTCCTCGTCGATGGCTTCGGTCTGCGGCAGCTCGCTGTCGCTGATGGACGCCGGCGTGCCGATCAAGGCACCGGTTGCGGGCATCGCAATGGGCCTGGTCAAGGAAGGCGAAGACTACGTCGTGCTGTCGGACATCCTCGGCGACGAGGACCACTTGGGCGACATGGACTTCAAGGTCGCCGGTACCGAGAGCGGCATCTCCGCCCTGCAGATGGACATCAAGATCCAGGGCATCACCGAGGAGATCATGAAGGTCGCGCTGGCCCAGGCCAAGCAGGGCCGCCTGCACATCCTCGGCGAGATGGCCAGCGCGCTGACCGCGCCGCGCCCGGAACTGTCCGACTTCGCGCCGCGCCTGATCACCATCAAGATCCACCCCGACAAGATCCGCGAAGTGATCGGCAAGGGTGGTTCAGTGATCCAGGCGATCACCAAGGAAACCGGCACCCAGATCGACATCCAGGACGACGGCACCATCACCATCGCCTCGGTCGACGCCGCCGCCGGCAAGGCCGCCAAGGACCGCATCGAGCAGATCACCTCCGATGTCGAGCCGGGCCGCATCTACGAGGGCAAGGTCGTCAAGCTGATGGACTTCGGCGCCTTCGTCACCATCTCCCCCGGCAAGGACGGCCTGGTGCACGTCTCGCAGATCTCCAACGAGCGCGTCGAGAAGGTCTCAGACAAACTCAAGGAAGGCGACATCGTCAAGGTCAAGGTCCTGGAAGTCGACAAGCAGGGCCGCATCCGCCTGTCGATGAAGGCCGTCGAGGAAGGCGAGGGCGCCCCGGCCGAGTGAAGTGGCAGGAGACATCGCTACATGACAGAAAAAGCGGGCTTCGGCCCGCTTTTTCGTTCTCGGAGAGTGTGGTTTCCCAAAGGGAGGCGGATCACCTGAACTCGCTGCACTCCGGATAGATATTTCCGGACACGTCGGAGATTTGGATGTCGCCGTTGTAGGAGGAAAACGTATACCAGACGCCATATGCCCCGTCGTCATCGCACTTTTCTCTCAATGCTTCCGGCGCAGACAGGACAAATGAAACCACGCACGCACTCTCCGGAAAACGGGCGTGCTCGATTGAAGTGCTGAACTCGTCTGGGGCCTTCTCCAGATAAGAAATGCTCGTGCTGTGCCTCGAGGCGAGAACAGCAAAATCCCCGACAATTCCCTCGCTCTCGGCCCTGGCTGCTGCTTGCGGACTCATCTGCCCGCTTGGCATCGAATCGTTGGCAAGAGCCGACGAGAACCTCTCAATCCCGCGATCTATCTCTTCCTGAGAAAGACATTTGCCGCTCGGGAAACCACTGTGGAGACCCTCGATGCCCGCGCGTGGTTGGATTTGGGTGCAGCTGCACATGGTTGCCAATAATGCGAGAAGCAGCAGGCGGACTTTCGCACCAGTCCTGTTGCCCCGGACTATTTCCAGTTCCAGCACCAGTATCAGCGCCGCACCCGTCGCGCCGACCAACGCTCGATCTCTTCGTTCATCACCTGACATATCGTGCTCTCTTGAAAAAGGTGGTATCTGAGCAGAGAATCACTGAGATAATTACGGCTGCCCACTTCCTGGGCTATCCACGAGTGGTGGGAATTAACATCATTGCCGAGTTTACCGACTGGATCTTCAGCGCCTGGCGCAGCACGGCGGCATCGAGCACCTCCTGATCGAGCCAAGGTGCCCGATGCAGAACGGTACATCGAAATCTTCGACGGCAAGTTCCGCGAAGAGTGCCTCAACGAGCACCGTAAGCTTCCCCGCTAGGTAGACACCCGAGAGGTAGAACTTTCTGGCATGTTTCGCAGCCAGGAGGTTCCATGAAGAAGTCACGATTTACCGAGACCCAGATCGTCTCGATCCTCAAGCAGGCCGACGCCGGTATGCCCGTGAAGGACATCTGCCGGCAGGCAGGCATCAGCGTGCCGACGTACTGCCAGTGGAAGTCGAAGTACGGTGGCATGGAGGCGTTGGACCTGAAACGGGTCAAGGAGCTGGAAGCCGAGAATGCCAGGCTCAAGCGGATGTACGCGGAGATGGCGCTCGACAACGCGGCGATGAAGGACCTGATTGCAAGAAAACTGTAGGGCCGGAGCAGAAGCGCGAGGCGGTGCGGTACCTGGTAGAGGTACATGCCCGGCCGCTGCGCCGGTCCTGTGATTGCGTGGGTCTGTCGCGGGCGGCCTGGTATCGGCCGTCCCTGGACTGGACAGTGCGCGATGCAGAGCTGATCGCGGCCCTGGCCGGGCTGGTCGAGGACCGGCCGGCGAGGGGCTTCTGGAAGTGCCGCAAGCTGCTGCGCAGTGACCTGCCCCCACTGAGCCGTACCACTCGAAGCTAGGTAGAGTCCGTCAGCCAGAGAGGACGGACATGCGCAAGAGTCGCTTCACCACGGAACAGATCATTGGCTTCATCAAGCAGGCCGAGGCCGGCATGGCGGTATCGGAGCTGGGTCGACAGCACGGCTTCAGCCCGGCCAGCTTTTACGCTTGGCGGGCCAAGTACGGCGGGATGGAGGCGGAGGACGCCAAGCGCCTGAAGGAACTGCAGTCGGAGAACAACCGCCTGAAGCGGTTGCTAGCCGAAGCGCACCTGGACATCGAGGCGCTGAAGGTTGGCTTCGGGGTAAAACGCTAGCCCCGCAACGCAAGCGCGAGGCGGTCCGTCGCATGCTCGAAGCCACCACGGTGAGCGAGCACCGGGCCTGCCGCCTTGCGGGGCTGTCCCGCGATGCCTTCCGCCACCCGCCCGAACAGGCGCCTGCGACGCAGGCGCTGTCGGCGCGCATCATCGAGCTGGCGCAGGTGCGCCGCAGGTTCGGCTATCGCCGCCTGCACGACCTGCTGCGTCCGGAGTACCCGGCTGTGAACCACAAGAAAGTCTACCGCCTGTATCGCGAGGCGAACCTGGCGGTGCGTCGTCGCAAGAAGATCCGCAGGCCGCCCAGCGAGCGCCAGTTGCTGTCGTCTGCCACGTCGCCCAATGCGGTGTGGAGCATGGACTTCGTCAGCGATGCGCTCGCCAACGGGCGCCGCCTGAAGTGCCTGACGGTCGCCGACGACTTCACGCACGAGTGCGTCGACATCACGGTCGACCACGGCATCAGCGGCGCGTACGTGGTCCGGGTACTGGGCCAGGCTGCCCGGTTCCGTGGCTACCCGCGGGCCCTCCGCACCGACAACGGCCCGGAGTTCACCAGCCGGGCCTTCATCGCCTGGACCCAGCAGCACGGCATCGAACACCTGCTGATCGAACCCGGCCGCCCCATGCAGAACGGCTACATCGAGAGCTTCAATGGCAAGTTCCGGGACGAGTGCCTGAACGAGCACTGGTTCACTACGCTCGCCCAGGCTCGCGACGTCATCACCGAATGGCGCAGGGACTACAACGAGGTCAGACCACACAGCAGTTGTGGGCGCATCCCGCCCGCCCAGTTCGCTGCCAACCACCGAACCCAAAAGCACCAGACCGAAGTACCCTTCAACCCCGGACTCTCCCAGTAACTGATGGTACGGCTACTGGGGGCAGGTCAGCAGAACGCGGCCGGAGTGGAACCACAAGCGGATCTATCGGGTGTACAAGGCGATGCGATTGAACCTGCGACGGGTGGCGAAGCGACGCCTGCCCAAGCGCGAGCGGGTGCCGCTCTACGTGCCGCGGTTGCCGGACATGGTCTGGTCGGCGGATTTCATGTCCGATGCCCTGGCCTGCGGCCGGCGCTTCCGGACCTTCAACATCGTTGACGACTTCAACCGCGAAGCGCTGCACATTGAGGTGGACACCTCAATCACCTCCACCCGACTGGTCCGCATCTTCGAGCAGCTCAAGCGCGACCATGGACTCCCCAGTTGCTGCGAACGGACAATGGCCCGGAGTTCCTGGGCGAAGCCTTCGTACAATGGGCCAAGGCCAATGCCATGGCGATCCAGTACATCCAGCCCGGCAAGCCCAACCAGAACGCCTACATCGAGTGCTTCAACCGCACCTTCCGCGACGAGGTGTTGGGCCAGTACCTGTTCGTCCGGGTCGACGATGTACGTGAAGCCGCGTGGTGGTGGACGCTCGAGTACAACGAGCAGCGGCCACATGACTCGCTAGGCGATCTGACGCCCGCCGAGTACCGTCAACAAGCTGCCGGAAACTCTACTTCTGGAGTGTGTACTTGACGGGGAAGCTTACGATGCTCCTGTGCTTGCTGGTCAACTCTCGTTTACGGGGCGGGACATTCGCCCTTCGTGGATTCCGTGCTTCTGCTGGTCTCGAACTTGAGTCCATTCAGTGAGCCGTGTTGACCACAAAAACCGATCATCGGGTCAGACGGGCTGAGCGATGAAGTTTGAATGATCAGGAACCCGTTCGTCTTTTTGATAGTTATTTCTCCGCCACTGGGATCCTTGTATACAAGTGAATCCCGTGTCTGAGTCATTTCAACAGAGAAGGCGCATATATTCTGGTAGGCCTGAACAGAAAGCAGGTTTACTTTATACGTTTCTGATGATTCTTTGGATATTGACAGGCAATCTTCCACTTCTATCCCGCATGATCCATCGCCTTGCGATGTGGTGCATAAAATGCTTTCTTGACGATAATAGCCGGACCAGTTTGTCTTGTCGTTGTCGTTATCAGCATATGGCGCTATACCATCTTGCTTTTCCGGGAATATCGTGCTGGCGCACGCTGGAAATAGGATGAGTAGCGAAATTGCGACGAGTGGTAATATGGTTTTCATTTATTTGGAACTCCGCAGGTACCTGGCGCGACGCCGTCCTCCCTCATATTGAGAGAGCTCTGGAGTTGTTTCTATGTAGGTTGCGAGTGCTTCCTTGTCGTTTCCTATGATATATGGCATCTGACGATTCCATATACTTCCTTGTTGATATGTTAGATCGACGGCTATGTCTCTTATTTTCTGGTCTAGTTGGTCCCATGAGGGTGCTTTTTGTTGTGCCGCTATCGCTTGTGAATATTTCTTCTGAGCTGCTGTTACGTATCTTGGGTATACGACATCTTCAAATAGAATTTTTTGCGCATCGCATGAAATTTCACCGAATGCGGTTTTGTTGTTTGTTACAAAATTATTAGCGTCGACGCCAGATAGTCCAGCGCCGCCTGAAAAGCTTTGTGCTGCAGCATTTTCGACACCAGCGTTTATTAGATCTTGGAGTACAGTGGCCTGAGTCCGCTCCTTCATGTCGTATCCCCTTCCTATAGTGACTCCAGATGCGCCTCCGGGCCAGTGAAGTACCCGGCTGAAATATGCATTTCCAGGGATGTCATTTCCTTCGGCATCAAAGGTTACCTGTCCTTGACTCATCGTAAGACAGTCACCAAAGCACCAGGCAGAAATGTTCTCAATAAGCCCCATCGGATGGAGGTGATGAACCTTGGGTTCTGTCGGGAAGCCGCTCTTGCCTTTGACGTGCTCCCAGAACTGCAGGACCTCGATTCGCTTCTTCTCAGCCGTCCAGTCTTCCTTGTTAGTGGCCGGGATCAGTTCGTCAATCGCGTCCCAGAGTGCCATCGGACCTCCCCACTCGCTGTGGTGTTTGATCGCCAGTCGTGACAGCGATTGGGCCAGCCAAGGCTTCTCAAGTGCATTGCGCAGTTCCAGCGGGGTAATGCCGTCCTTGCCGTCGGTGTCGATGGCCTTGCAGAGAGCGTCGAACAGGGAGCTCTGTTCGGCATTCTGGCTGAGGGCTTCCATCTGGTTTCGCTCGCTCTCCTGTACCTGTTTGGTTTGCGTGAGAGTGCGGGCGTAAAGGTTCTGGGGTTGCAATGAGCCTGTGTCCATCAGCACGAACCCTGGCCACGCCCACGGTGAGCACAGTACTACTTTGGGGTGATCCTTTTCCCGGACCCAGCCCTGCAGGGTGCCCGTCGCCCCGCCTCCAGCGTCGGCCAGGAACCAACGGGTGCCGTCGGCTTCTGCCGTAGTGGCCTCTGCAGACTTGATTGCAATGATCCGGGAGTGTTCTGCCGAGTCGCCGGTGGCATTGGCAACCTGCAATGGGAACTGCGACCAGGCCTTGGCTGGTGTCGAGACGGTGTTGAAGCGGTCAGCGGCCTCCCGGTCCAGCCAGACCTCAGCCGTCGGGCTCAGCAGCTTGCGCTGGGTATAAGCGCTCTTGTCGCTCAGCGCATTGAACTGTTCCAGAGTCAGTTCGCTGCCATCGGTCGGATTGACTGCCGAGATGAAAATACGACCGTCGCCATAGGCCCGTGTGGTGGAGTTGAAGCCATCTGGCCGGGGAACCGTGGCGATGGTGCCGCGGTGTCCTTTGACCCAACGGTTGGGCGCATCTTCGCCAACGAAGAGGATTGCCTCGCCCGCCGGTATCTCAACGTCGGCCTCGGCCGGCTGGACGAACTGCGCACCCGGCTGGATATGCAGCAGGGTCTTTTGCTTGGCGTCGAGCTGTGCGTCGCGGGCGCGGCTCTTCTTGACGAACTCCTCAAGCTCTTTGGGTTCGGCGAAGACATCCAGTTGTACCAGAGGGCGCTCGGTGCAAGTCATGGCCAGCGGATTCATGTCGCTGTAGCGCTGGTATTGGCCGAGGTGGCCGATCAGGGCGCCGGCCGTGATCTCGATTGGCTTGGGGAGGACGTAGACCGTTCCATCCTTCTTTCGCGGCTCACCCAATGGATCCAGCCCCTCCTTGGACGAGGCCGTGCCCTTGTAAACATAAAGCCCAACGACACTGTCTGGATAGGTCGTGCCTTCAACGACTTCAATGATCTCGAAGTAGTTTTTGCTGTTGGTATTGGCTGCGCCCAACTTCAGTTTGGCACCACGTGGTACGAAGCCCGCAATTCCATTGCTTGCGTCACGCAAATTCATACCCGTGCCGCCGGACTCGGGGATGAAAGCGTTCTTCTTGCGATCGCTGTCAACTGCCCGGTTACCTGCCAGATATACCGTGTCGTCCCAGAACGCTGGTCGCTTGAGACCGAGGTCGTCTCGGTACGCTTTCCAGTAGCGCAGGTGCATGTACAGGCTGTAGAGCACGAGCGATGGTTCTACCTGTTGCTTGGGCGCATCGGCCGTGTCGCCATTGTCTGCTGCGCTGCCTGCATTGGCCGTGGTGGCTTGGCTGGTCTCTGGTGCCGGGGGCAGCTGCAGCCGATGCCGTACCAAGACAAAGCTTTTGGAATAGGTCGCAGCGGCACATGTCTTGTACTCGACGGTGGGATAAGCATCGCCATCAATGCGATAGGCGATGACTTCGCCATCTGCAATGCAGCGAATACCGTCGTCCTGCGCCAATGCTGTTCCGGTTTCCGCACCGAAGTGGACGCCGCCATGCCATTGGCCGTTGTAGCCGATGGGGTAGAACCCATCCTCTGCTTTCGACAGAGCCTGGAAGTATTCCTGAGCGTCTTTGATCTCGACCGACTTGGAGTGCGCGGGGTCACTGGTCTCCGTCTTGGAAAACGGATAGACGATCTTGCGAAGCGGTTTGGGATCCTTGGGCTTGTCAGCCATGAATCTTCCTTGATGTGTCGGTCAGCCGGAGAAATCCAGCATCCGGTTGGGTTCGAGTTTCACGATGCCGTCGGGAAGCGAGAGTCGGACGTCGCCACTCGCGCCGCCCCGGAACGGATGCTGCGCGGCCTTGACGGTAAACATGCCCGGGCACTCGAACGTCACGTCGCCGCCTTCGAGGGTGACACGGGTCTGCCCGGCCTGCAGCACGATCTTCTGGCTGGCCAACACATCGATGCGTTCGTCGGTGGCGGTGACGGTAACCGACTGGTCGGCCAGCAGTTCCAATTGCCCGGTGTGTGCTTGCAAGGTGACTGGGCCGTTGGCGGCGATGGTGCGGATCGGGCCGTCGTGGGCGTACAGGGCGGCGTGCTGGCCGGAGACGCTGGAGACGGTGTTGCCGGCGCTGAGCTGGGCGTCGTCCTGCACGGCCAAGTGCAGGGCGCCGCCGGCGTAAGCCACGGCGCTGTTGGCGGTGGCCAGGGCAATCGACTCGGGCGACTCGGCGATGAGCTTGGCATCGGCGAAGCGTTCGACCGGCGCGTCGCCCGGGTCACGACCGCCGCCTTGCGGCTTCATCGTGCTCTGGCCGCTGACGCTGCCGCCGTACTTGCCGTGTTCGGCCGGATCCACCGCCTCGCGCAGGGCGGTGAGTTGCGGGTTGGCCGAGAACCCCGGCACCTGCTGTTGCTGCAGGGTGTCGTGCAGACTTTCGGCAGTGCGCTCGGCCCCCTTGAGCTGGGCCACCGTCTCGGCGATATCGAACTGAGTGGACGTGGCGTCCTGGCGCGCGGTGGTCGACAGCAGCAGGCCCTGGCCGGCGTGGACGTTGCTCCAGCCTTCGGTGGCCAGTTCGAATCCCTGTCCGCGCAGGCTGCCGCGGTGTGTGTCCTGGTGGTCGATCAGGTAGCCCAACTCCAGGCGGCTGTCGGCCAGTGAGGTGTGCAGGCGGGTGCGTAGCTGGCCCGGGGTGTCGTCCAGCACCCACTGCTGGCTGCCATCACCGTCATGCGAACGGGTGTGCAGGCCGCTGAGGGTACCGGGATGGTTGGACGGTCCGTCGATGCCGCCGGCAAACGGCGGGGCAACCTCGCCGTTGTAAAGCTGGCCGGTGATGCGTGGCTGATCGATGTCCCCGTGCAGGAACTCGACCAACACCTCGGCGCCGATGCGCGGCAGGAAGTGGCTGCCCCAGTTGGGGCCGGCGATCCACTCGGCCACCGGGACCCAGGTGCCTGACGTGGCATCACCGGGCGCATGTCCAGGGTGCTGGCTGGCGGTCTCGGTCAGGCCCCCGGGGTTGGGTGCGGGGCCGCGCTGCCAGAAGAACTGGATGCGCACCTGATGGTCGCGGTTGGGGGTGAGGGCGGCCTCGGGCAAGCCGACCACGCGGGCGGTCTGCGGCCCGTGCACGGTGGGGCGCGCACGCGGCAGCGGTGCCAGCGGCGTGCCGAGCGGGGCGGCGACGAAGCGGTTGCGGTAGCTGCCGCGTTCCAGGTCGGGTGCGGCGAGCAGGGCGGTGATGCCGTGGCCGAGGTTGTTGACCGCGACGTGCACCATGCGCAGCGGGACGAATTCCTGGCCGTCATGGTTGGGGTGGCGGGCGAGGATGAAACTGCGCCCGGCCGCCAGGTCGCGGGCGCTGCCGGCACCGGCGTGCAGGACGTGGGCAACGCGCAGGGCATCGAGGCGGTGTGCCGCTTCGACTTGCGCATGGTCGCTCTCGACGAAGCGCCCCGCGCGCGGCTGCACGAACACCTCCAGCGCCGGCAGCTGGCCGTTGCCGGCCTCGGCCTGCCCGGTGACGCTGGCCAGCTGCTCGCTGTGCCAGCTGCCGACCTGCACCCGGCCGGGCACGAGCTGGTGCTGTTCGCCGAAGGCGCTGATGGCATCGCTGGTCTCGGTGGCGTCGATGCGGTGGAAGCGGACCGCCTCGCCCGCGGGCAGCTCGGCCTGCTGGTCGAAGATCACCAGCGTGTGGCCGGCGGTGTCCTCGTCCTCGCTCTCGCCCGGCTGCGCGTGTTCGAGGCGCCAGGCCAGGCCGGCCTCGGCGAGCAGGCGGGTGGTGAAGTCCCAGTCGCTCTCGCGATACTGGGTGGTGATCGCGCGCACGGGCAGGGTGCGGGTGACATCGAAGCGGAAATCCGCCTGAGGGTAGTCGGCAAAGACCTGCTCGAGCACGCCGCGGACGTCCAGGTCCTGGAAGACCAGGGCGTTGCGGCGGTGCGTGAGCAGTGCGGTCCATGGCTCGAGGGTGAGCCGGTAGCGGGCAAGGCCACCATCGGCGCCAAGCGGCGCGACCGACGTGCACAGGCCGTGCCAGCGACGCTCGGCCCCATCGGCCAGCCGCAGGCGCAGCCCCAGCGACTGGCCGAGCAGCGCGTCGGTGGATACGAACGCCGACGTGGACAGCACGTCGATGTCGAAGCGGAACGGCGCGCAGATCGCTTCGTGTCCTTCGAAGCGTTCCACCACCAGCCCCGTGGCCGGGGCATCGAGTTGGATCAGTCGGGCCTGTTGCGAGGGTACCGAGAGGGCGGCGAGCGCCTCGCGGGCCAGAGAAGGCATGTCCATATCGCTCTCACGGCAGGGTAATGGTGATGTGCGCGGTGCGCTCGGGCATCTGCACGACGTTTTGGTAGGCGGCCAGCTGTTGTTCGGTCTGATGGCCGAGCCAGGTGCGCATGCCGAAGTAGCCCAGCAGGCCGATCACGGCGACAACGACTGCGGGGAGCCACAGCGGAACCACGCGGCGCAGCGTGTGGGCCACGTTGTCCGGCGGTGGCCAGTGGGGGGCGAAGCCGGTGCGCTTCCCCTTGAGGTAGACGATCTCATCGCCCAGGCGGGCGGTGAGGTAGCCGAGTTTTTCCGGCCCTTCCAGTCGGTACTTCCCTTCGAAGCCGAGCAGCAGGCAATAGTGGAAGACCTCCAGCGACTGCAGCCGCGTTGCCCCTTGTGCGCGCAGTTCCTCGAGGCGGTCGAAGAAGTGCTCACCGGCGAGATGGTCACCGAACAGGCGCAACTGCAGCGGTTGCAACTCCCAGGCGTCGCGGATCTGCGAGGGCTGCGACAGCACCACTTCGTCCACCGCGGCACAGAACGCGTACTTGGCCGCGTACACGTCCTCCGCCGCGATGCCGAGCTTCATCGCGCCGCGCTCGACGCCGTCGAGGAAGCGTTGCACCGACTGCACGAAGCTGTCCACGTTGCCGGGCATCTGCCCACGCTTGAGCAACAGCAGCAGGTAGAACCCGTCGGACATCAGGTCGAGCAGCGTGCGCGGCGTGGCGTAGCCGCTGCCGGGCGTGGCGGCCTGCTGGGGGGTCAGCGACGGCATTGCTGCGGGGACGGGGGGAAGGCTGGAATTCATGGCGCCACCGCGATCAGTTCGAGCTTGAGGTCACGCACGCCGGCGGGCACGTAGATCATCAGCGACTGTGCCTTGAGCATCCGTTCGTACAGCGGTCCGCGCGCCTCGACCGCGAAGTAGTAGCTACCCGGACGTACCGGGATCGCCGCCGGCACCTGTGCCGCGTGGGTGAGCTTGACGCCGGGCAGCGCTGACAGGACGCACTTCTCCACGTCGTCCGGCGCACCCACCTTGAACCGCACCGGCACCGTCTGCACCAGTTCCTGGCCGGGCATGTCCGCCGCGACGCCGAGATAGAACGCGCAGTGTTCGTCGATGCGTTGCGAATCGATCCTGCCGACGTGGAACGAAGGCTTCACCTCGGATAGCGCGATCTGGAAGTAGCGCGCGGAGATCACGGTGTCGAGCAGCTCGCGGATCATGTCGAACAGTCGATCGAAGCCGGACTCGGGCGCGGCGTGATCGTACTTGGGCAGGTCCGACAGGCCGTACGCCTTGGAAAACGTCAGCAGTCCGCCAGCCAGGCGCAACAGTTCCTGGTGCAGACGTTCGGGATGCAGGCCGGGGTTGTGGAACAGGTGCGACAGCGTGGCAAACGACGACGTGGCCGTATGCAGCAGCCAGAACGAGGCGATGTCGCCGGAACGGAACTCGATGATGTGCTGCGAAGGCTCGCGATGCAGGCCGTACAGCGCATCGACCTTGGCCTGCAGCGAATCGAGCAGCGTCCGCAACTGCGTGTGCAGGCGCGGCGCGCCACCGAGGCCCAGGCTGGGCGGCATGAAGCCCTCGTCGAGCTCGAAGCCGCCAGTGGACGTACGGTGCACGCGCGCCACCGGCAGCGTGGTGTAGGCATCGCGCGGCTTGTCGTCGGTCAGCAGACGGGCTGCCTTCTGCAGGTACGCAAGCTCCGCTTCGGCGGCATCGGTGAACAGGTCGGTCGTGGACTGGTTGCTCTGGACGAAGCGGGTGGCCCCGGCATTGCCGCTGTCGCAGTTGCCGCCGTGTTCGCGCAGCAGCGGCAGTGCGAGGTGGATGGTCGTCGATTGGACGCCTTCGGGCAGTTCGCCCAGTGAAAGCGCCTCGGGGAGTGGATCGTGGAGCGGGGCGTCGTAGCTTTCGCCGTCGGGAAAGATCGCCGAGAGTTCCAGCGCACGCAGGCTGCCGGTGGCAAGGCTCCGGGTATCGAACCGGGCGGACCGCATGCCCCAAGCGTGCGGGTGCAGGCTGCGCGCGAGGTCCTGGAGCCTCGCTTCGTGGTAGGCGTCCTGCCGCTGGAAGTGCTGGGGCCGCAGGAACAGGCCCTCACCCCAGAACACCTTCGTCATCCGACTTACATGTGACACGCTGCAATCCCTTGGCTGTCCATTCCATGATGCCGTTTGTCCCGGCATCGAACCGGAGGCTGGCGATCATGGCCGGCGTCCGTGCTACTGCGTCAACGGGAGCTTACCCATCGGCAAGCGCGCCGGGCAACGTGCCGGGCATTCCGATGGCTTGTCCCCCCGGCGATCTTAGCAGCCGCGCACGACGATGCGCGCCCTAGAGGGAGGCGCATTTCGCGGACGCCAGGCTCGACGG